>Ga0080006_1146332_pt1 | contig 50758 bp, 67 predicted proteins | sample RS3BMetagenome_FD_69209 | JGI IMG/M metagenome (GOLD analysis project Ga0080006, IMG submission 69209) | Ferric oxide microbial mat and aquatic microbial communities from Rainbow Spring, Yellowstone National Park, USA - RS3B (SPADES... ... | reverse complement strand
GGCCCTGGCGGTTCATGCGGCGGCGCCAGCTGCTGGAGCCGATCAGACTGCGACAGGCTCAGCGACGCTGGCTGTGCATGCGTCGGGTGCGACTCTGCGTACGGCGGCTACCGGCCACGGCGCGGCGACCCTGGCGGCTCACGCGACTGGCGCGGCCCTGCGTACGGCTGCCACCGGCCACGGCTCGGCAGGCCTCGCGGTTCATGCGTCGGGCGCAGCTACTCGGGCCGATCAGACTGCGACAGGTTCGGCGACGCTGGCTGTGCATGCGTCGGGCGCAGCTACCCGGGCCGATCAGACTGCGACAGGCTCAGCGACGCTGGCTGTGCATGCGTCGGGCGCAGCTACCCGGGCCGATCAGACTGCGACAGGTTCGGCGGCTCTCGCGGTCAAAGCCGCCGGCGCCGCCGCGCGCCGGGCCGACCAGCTATCGGCCGGCGCCGCCGAACTCCTGCTCACGGCCACTGGTGCGGCGCAGCGCGCGGCTATCGAGGCGATCGGCGAGGCGGTCCTGTCGCTGGCGATGACCGGGGCGGCCCACCGCGCCGGCCACCTTGCGTACGGGTCATCGGGGCCTCCGGAGATCACAGCCCGCGGTGCCGCTATTCGAGCCGGGCGGCGTGCGTCGAGCGCCCTGCACCTCACGATCGCGGGTGAATCCTTCGCCGTGCGAGAGGTGACGCTTGGCGACGGCAGCCTGAAACTGTCGCTCGCGGCCGTCGGCGCTGCGCGAGAGCCTGCGCACACCGCAGCCGGGCAGGTCTCGCTGTCGCTGGACCTGACCGTGACCGGAGACCCTCGGCGCCAGGCAACTCAAGCATCTGGCGTCCTGCAGATGCACATCAGCGGCAGCGGGAGCACGCAGCGGCTGGCGCCGCACGCTGTCGGCGTCATCAGCGCCCACCTGGCCGCGATTGGCGCGGCACATCGGGCGGCCCCGCTGGCGTCCGGCCTTCTGGCCCTGAGTTCGCCGGGCACGATCCCCGTCAGCGGCGCCGCGCATCGGGCCGGGCGCGCGGCCGCCGGCGTCATTGCGGAGCAGGTGCCAACTCTGCCGCCGCCGCCGTACCGCACGCTCTCTGCCTGCGTGGATGTGCGGCTCGTATCAGTCGCGGTGGACAATCGCGTCCTATCGGCGGGTCCTCAATCCCGTCCCGGATACCTGGGGTGCTGACGTGCTGCTGATCTCCTATCCGCCGAAAGATCCGAGCGAGACGCTGGACTACGCGATGGACTTCACGGCGCAGATGACCGCCGACAACGACACGGTGACGACTCTCATCGGCGTGACCGCGAAGCCGACGGGCCTGACGATCGCCAACCCGACGCTCGTCGGCAGCAAGGTGATCTGCTGGATCTCGGGCGGCACGCTGCTAGCGGACTACCTCATCACTTTCGAGGTCACAACCGCCGGCGGCCGCACCTACTCCCGGAGCGCCTACCTTCCCGTCAAGACACGCTGAGCTCTCTAGGCTCAGGAGCCCCTTGCCCCTCAAAACGAAGGCTCATTCCTTCGCGGGGCGATCATGATCTCTGGGCTCGATCTGACCCAGCTAAAGCGGATGATCGTCAGGCCGACGCTTACCGCGATAGGGCTAAGTGGCGACACAGCGGTCAACATGCTGACCGGCACGGCGCTCGCAGAGAGTTCGTGCGCCTATCTGGCGCAGGTCGGCGGCGGCCCGGCGCTCGGTCTCTGGCAGATGGAGCCAGCAACTCACAACGACTGCTGGACCAACTTCCTCGACGGCGCGGAGAACGCCCGCTTCGCCGAGGCTGTACGGCCGCTGATGTCGGGAGAGGACCGGCTGGTGCAGCTGGTCAGCAACCTCCGCTACGCCTGCGCAATGGCGCGCGTGAAGTTCTACCGGGCACCTGAGCCGCTGCCCGGAGCGGATGACGCCGTCGGTCTCGCGACGTACTGGAAGCTGCACTACAACACCACGCTCGGGGCGGGGTCGGTGAACGCAACCCACGTTAGGATCTTCCAGCAAGCCATATCGGCATAGTTCAAGAATCGCCTGTCGTAACTAACGACACGATTGCAATGCGTCCAGACGCTAGGGACGCTCCCTTTCAGAACCAAGGCCAAGGAGCCTGCTTCACATGACTGGTATTTTCACGGACATCGAGAACGCGCTCGGCATCGTCAACAGTTCTCTGGGCACGCTCACGACCGATCTGGTCGAGGCCGCCCAGGCAGCGCAGGCGTTCACCGGGGCCCTCGGCGCCCTCGAGGATCTCGGCACCGCCGTCATCGGCGAGGCCGCAACTCTCGAGGCCGATCTGACCTCCGCGCTCGGCGCCTACAAGGCGACCCCGACGGCCGCCACGTCGGCGGCTCTCACGACCGCCACCTCGACCGCTCTGCGCTACGCCGCCGCCCACAACGAAGCGGTGCAGGGCGTGCGGGCCCAGATGGCGGCCAAGGCCCTGGCCGCGAAGTGATCGCGAAGTTCATAGCCTGGCTGGTTGCCTTCTTCGTCGGACGCAAGTCTGGCGAAGAAGTGCAGCAGGCCGACGAGCAGGCCCAGTTTCAGCAGGTAGAGACCGATGTGCGCAAAGCCGATCAGAGCAGTCCTGTTTCTCGCTCTGATCTCGATGACAGGCTGCGCGACCACTCCTTCTAGCCCGGCTGGATCCGCGAACGCCTGCACGGCCATACAGGTCAAGGCCTACTCGGATGCGGACCAGGACGCGCTCATGGCGGAACTGGACAAGGCTCCGAGCGGCGCGGTCTGGCCCGACTTCCTGCGCGATTACGAAACGATGCGCGACGAGGTTCGCGCCTGTCAGTCGGTGAGATGATGGCGACCTATCCACTCAAGCGCGTAGCGCGGCAGCACGTCAACGCCGACCATCATCGTCGGATGCGGATCGCGTCGCACGCTCTGAGCATCGCGCTGCCGTCGCCGCCCGACAGCCCGGGCTGGACGAAGCCGGGCGACACCTGGCCGATGTTCCTGAACGACAGCCTGTCCTGCTGCGCCGAGAGCGCGGCTGCACTCATCAGCCTCCACCTGAGCCGCGTGGCGCAAGGTGCTCCGATCATCTGGCCGGATGCCGCGGTCGAGAAGCTGTACGAGGACTGCGCCGGCTACGTGCCCGGCAAGCCCGCGACCGATGTCGGGACCGTCATGCCCGTGCTCAACGAGCGAATGACCGCTCTCGGCATGAGCATCGGTCTGCAGGCCCCGGAGGTCTGGACCCGGACATTCCCGATCGACCACACCGACATCACCACGATCAGGCGAGCGATCGCGCTGTTCGGCGCCGTGAACCTCGGCTGGAACGTCACGCAGTCGATGATGAACAACGTCGATAGCGGCATCTTCGACAACACGACGCCAGGCGCTCCGTCGATCGGCGGTCACGATGCCATCGGCGCCGACTACGTGATGCGCAGCGGTGTCCTCTGCCTCAAGGTCCCGACCTGGACCCGCCTGCTGACCGTCAGCGAAGCGACCGTGCTCTCCCAGGTCGAGGAAGCCTACATCGTCGTGTCGCGGCAACACTGGCTCCGTGCGAACGGCCAGACCCCGGTCGGCGAGACCTTCATGCAAGCCCTTCAGATCGCCGAAAGCATGGCAGCACCGGAATGAAACAGATCGCCCCCATCTGCCTGCTCGTCGCTCTGGCTGGATGCTCGAGCCTCACGAAGCCGGTCACCATCCAGCAGGCCCTGTCGAGCATTGAGTCCGACCTCATCAGCGCGAAGGCTCTGACGATCTCGCCCTCGACGCTGTCGAACGGCGTCGAGATGCTGGCCTTCGACAACGCCGTCCTCGGCGCGCAGTGCTCGCAGGACAAGGCGGACCCGGACGTTCCGCTCATCACGGAGTCGGTGAGGATCTCCCTGACCGGCACGTTCAGCGCCGGCGCGACGCTTTCGATCGTAGGCGTCGGCGGCACGCCTACGGGTGGTATCAGCGGCACGGTCGACCGCGGCAAGACGCAGCAGGTCTCCATACCTGTCGCCTTCGTCGCTCTGTCGGAAGTCCCGACAACCCTCGAAGCCGAGCACGACGAGGACACCGGAAAGCTGCCCGCCGCCGACAAGGCCGCGCACGAAGCAATCGAGTCCACCTTCGCCGCGGCGCTCGCGTCGCACGTCAACACCCTCATCGGCGGGTTCACTTACTCGGCATGCAGCCAGGCGCAGATCGCCAGCACGGCCCCCGCTCTGATGACCAGCAAGGCCCCGAAGTGATGCCGTTCCGCCGAGCCCTGAACGGGCTGCACAGTCTCAGTTTCCGCGCCGGCTGCTTCCTGCACTTCGGCGCTGCGCTCCACCTGCACGCCATGGCGATGCGTCTCCGGGCGATCGACCCGAAGCACGTCCTGGACTCGACATTCTGCACAGCGCTCGGCGCCACCGCCGCTGCACTGCTCGGGCTGCACAACCCGTTCAGCTGGCTGGTGCTCGGGCTCGCCGCGCTGCACATCGTCCTGACCTTCCTGCTGGCCGACGTGAAGATGCCGAAGTGGCTGCGCGTCACCCTGGCCGGCGTCGAGCCGTCCCTGAATGACCTGAGTGAAGTCGAGAAGGTCATCCCCTATGTCCGCCAGGCGGCCGTAGGCGCGGGCGCTCCCGCCAGCGTGGTCGAGCTTCTCGACCGCGTCGACTCCATCCTTCGCGACGTGGCCGCAGCACAGCAGGCGGCCAACGTGGCGGCACTCCCCAAGATGCCGATCGTCGTCGCGCCCACGGCAGCAGTGCCGCCCGCAACCCTCGCGTAACGAGACACCAATGGCCGAGATATCCGACCGGGAGCTCCTCGAGGCTCTGCAGGCCGTGCGCGTGCATGGCGGCGTGCGCTCCGCAGCCCGCGCGCTGAACCGCCCACGCGACTACATCAAATACCGCTACGACAAGGCGCGGATCCGCTGGCCGGACGGCCGGGTCGTCATCCGGGAGACCGTCAGCACGCCGGCCGTCCTGATGACCGAAGTGGTTGCGCCACAAGCCGCGCCGGAAGCCCCGGCAGAGAAGGGCGACGCCGTCGTCCTGCGGCGGCTGCAGAACCAGGTGGCCGAGCTCAAGGCCCGGGCGAAGGCCGCGGAGGAGCGCCTCATCGCCGCCGAGGACGAGCGCGACAACCTCCTGCGCCTCAAGGCCACCCCGATCGAGCCAGTCGAGTGGCTGGCCGCGCCGGCGATCCAGAAGCGTACGCACCTGACGCCGATCCTTTTCTCGAGCGACTTCCAGCTTGGCGAAGTCATCCAGGCGGCCGAGATCGACGGCATGAACGCCTACAACGTCGATATCTTCGACGAGCGATACCACAAGCTGATCGAGTCCTCGATTGATCTCGCGACGCACCACACGGGGGCCTCGGACTACCCGGGCATCATCTATCTGCGTGGCGGTGACGCGATCTCTGGCGGCATACATCTCGAGTTGCAGGACACCGACGAGCTTTCGAGCATCCCGGCGATCCGGCATCTCGTGCGCCAGGAGAAGGCCGGGATCCGCAGGCTGAAGGACCGCTTCGGCCGGGTGCGCGTCATCTCGATCCCTGGCAACCACGGCCGCACGACCATGAAGCCCCGCGGCAAAGGCTACGTCGGCCACTCGTACGAGACCGCAGCGACGTGGTGGCTGCAGGAGTCCTTCGACAACGATCCGACCATCGAGTTCGTCTCGCCGGCGAGCGGCGACGCCTTCTTCAAGGTGTACGGCTGGAAGTGCCTCCTAGCCCACGGAGACCGCATGGGCTCACGCGGCGGCGCAGGCTTCGTTGGGCCGAGCGCCACGATCGCCCGCGGGCAGCAGAAGCTGTTCCAGAACTGGGCGGCCACCGGCCGTATGCCCGACCTGATCCTGACCGGGCATCTGCACACGTCGCTCAAGACCCCTTGGGGTTACGCGAACGGATCGGTCGCCGGCTACAGCGAGTACGCCCGCGACATCCAGGCGCGACCGGACGCGGCGAAGCAATGGCTGTTGTTCGCTCACGAGAAGCGCTGCATCAGCCAGGCGTTCGAGGTGCAGTTGAGCGAGCGTCCGCTCAGGTCACAGGTGAACGCCGAGGTCTAGTAGCGGCGCTGCGGCCGCAGGGAACCGACCAGCGTCCCGACGACGAAGATGATGGCCAGGACGATGCCCGACAGGCCGCCGAGCGCGAACAGGCCGACGAAGAACCAGACCATGATGCCTTCCGGCACCGGGTAGGTGAGGAAGATGAGCGCGACGCACACCAGCGCCAGCGCGAGCAGAGTCTTGATGGCCGACCACATCTGACGGTTCCTTTGGAGGCTCGCAGGATCAGGCCCTGCGAGCCTCGATGTACGTCTATCGCTGTTCGCGGTCAAGATTTTTTGTTGAACAATGTTAAACACCGTGGCATGGTCCGCCTCACAGAAGGAAGGCGGCTATGAGCAGGGACGCACCGATCGGGGTCAGGCTGACGGCAGAGGAGCGGGAAGCTCTCGAGCGTGCGGCGGATGCTGACGGGCGCAAGATGTCGGCCCTGGGCCGCAAGGTCATCACCGACTGGCTTCGTGACCGCGGGTGGCTGAAGGACGGACAGACCCCGCCGCACACCGGCAGCCGGTAACAGCGAGTTAGCAATACACGAACGCGATAGGAGAGTTGCGTCTATCGCATACCGGGCAAGCCGTGCGCGTCCGGCGACTAGACAAACAGGACCGTCTATAAGCGGTTCGGCTGACGGTAAGTAGTCCAGAATCGGATTACTACGTCCAGAGTGGCGGGAGCCCAAATAATGTCATCGTCATCACTTCGTTTCCTCTCTGGCGACGGCTTCATCGAGCCGTCAGGCCAAGTCATCACGCTCGGCGCCGGCGACCAGAACTTCGCCGCAGCCGCAGGGGACACCGTGTTCGCCGGGGCAGGCAACGACACCATCTCGGCGTCGCTCGGCGGGGCTCTGATCGTCGGTAGCACGGCCGCCTCGTCCACTCTCTACTTCTCGGGAGGCAGTTCGTCGCCCGATACCGTCGCCGGCGGGGCCGGGGCCGAGACGATCATAGGCGGTGCGGCCGGCGGCAACTTCTCGGGCGGTGCGAGCGGCAAGAACGTCCTGGTGTCGCAGGGCGCGAGCGGATCAAGCACGACGCTGCAGGGCGCCGCGGGCGGGACGGAGCTATTCGGCGCCGCACAGGGCAATGACACGCTGATCGCCGGGGTCGGCCGGGAGACCGTGCTCGGCGGTGGCGGCAACACGGTCATCGACGGCGGGGCCACGACCGCAAGCGTGATATTCGGGGGCAGCGACCACACCTGGTATTATGGCAACGGCGCGAGCGGAGACACGATCGTCGGCGGTACAGGCTACATGTCGGCGAAACTGAATAACGGCGCCGCTATCTTCGGTGGCTCCGGCGGCGTCGATGTCACGGGCAGCACGGCCGGCGCGGACTCGGTTGTCGGCGGCTCGGGCGGCATGGACTACAACGGCAACGGGGCCAACTCGCTTATCGTGGCGAGCGACGGTGCGACGAGCCTTATCTCGACCGGCAGCGGGGCGTCCCTCATCTTCCAAGGCACGGGGATTACTACAGTCAGCAGCGGTGCTGGGTCGCTCGAGGTTATCACGGGCAAGGGGAACCTGACCGTCTACGAGGGCACGGGCCCGGCGATCTACGACGTGATCAAGGGTGATGCTGGCGCGACCGACATGATCACGGGCTTCAAACCGACCGCCGACAAGCTGAACCTCTTTGGCTACCAGCCCTCCGACATCAGCCAGACGGTATCGGGAGGCAGCACGTTCCTCAACCTCTCCGACGGGACGAAGATAGAACTCGTCGGTGTCACGAACACCGGACACTCGATCATCGCGTAACCGCCGAGGCCCGGAACTCCACCGGGCCTTTTCTTTAGGAGGGCCTCAGAACATGGTTATGCCCGCGCTGACCGCGCTGCGTGCATTTCGGGCGTGGTGGGTCGTAGCGTTCCACACGCTACCGCTTACCCCCTTCGGCGTAGATCAGGGCGCTACGTGGCTGCACTACGGCGCGCTCAGCGTGGACGCCTTCTTCGTGCTGTCGGGCTTCGTGCTCTACAGCGCCTACCCGGTCATCCTCGACCGCGACCGTCCGCACCTGCTGCGCGACTACCTCGTCGCCCGGTTCGCCCGGGTCTATCCAGCGCACTTCTTCACGCTTTGCGCCTTCGTCGCGCTGTTCACGGCGGCCCACGTCCTGCGGATCCGGATGCACGTCGGCGACGGCTACACCGTAGGCGACCTGCTTCGGCAGTTCCTGCTGCTCGACGGGTCGGTCTACCCCATGCAGCTCACCTGGAACTTCCCGTCCTGGTCAGTCGCGGCCGAGGCCGTTGCCTATCTCTGCGCGCCACTGACCTTCATCGTCGTCGGACACCTGAGCATGCGCGGCGTGATGCTGGCCGCGATCGCCATGTTCGTGCCGATCTTCGCGCTCACTCAGACCGGATGGATGGAGGCGGGCACGCACGCCGTTCCTCGCGTGCTGATGGAGTTCGCCCTTGGCGCTCTGTTGTTCCGCACCGTCAAGAGTCACCGGACGGCACTGCTGCCCGATCGCCGCTGGGCGCTTCCGCTGGCCTTCCTGCTCATCGCCTGCGGGATTCGGACGCATGAACCCGGCGTGGTCGTCGCGGCGCTCATTGACCTGATCGTCTTCCTGTCCCTGCGGCTCGAGAACCACCGCGGCTTTGCCGGCCGCATCGAGGCCGCGATCCTTTATCTCGGTGAGACCTCGTATGCGGTTTATCTGTGCCACGCCTTTGTCCTCGCCCTCTGGGCGGGAGCTTCGACCCGAGTTCATCTCGCGGTCATGCACAACGCCCTCGCGAGCGGGATCATCCTCACCCTCGCGATCCAGAGCTCGGCCAGCCTTCTGCACCACTTCGTCGAACATCCGGCACGGCGCTGGATCCGCGCCAATCTCGCCGGCAAGAGGCCGGTTGTCGTTCCGGTCCTAGCCGCTGCGGAATGACGGTCGGCGCCACGTCGGCAGATGCAGAAAAGGCCCTGGAGCGATCCAGGGCCTTTTGCTTTAGAAGACGTTCGCGTCCTCGCGACGGCTCATCAGATAGAGCTCGAACTCGCGCTTGAGATCCGGCTTGTTGCCGGCCCACTCGATGACGCCGTGGGTGTTCTTCTTCAGGTCGGTCACCGGGTCGAACCCGTGCTTCACGAACATATCCCAACGGCCGACATATTTCCGGTCGGCCTTGGCGCCGTGGAAGCGGTGCTCGATCGTCCCGGGCACGTATCCGACATTGCCGTTGATGTGCTGCACGGCGCGCTGCTGCCAGCGCGTGACGGCGTCCTTGTAGTTCTGGTTACAGCCGCCCGGCAGGGACCGCTCGGCCTTGCCGGCGAGCGCGAGGGCCATGTGGTGGTCGCCCGAGCCCATGCCGCCGACGTCGAACAGACCGCCGACCCAGTCGAGCGCCTGGCGCGTCCAGGCCCAGCAGTAGCCGCTATGCGGGTAGTCGTAGGGACCGCCTGCCCACTTCCACCACTTCTTGTTCTCGGGCAGCAGGGGGCCGCCGTGCATCATCACCTTGCAGAAGGAAACGTGGTGCTGCATGTGCTCGTCGTTCGGGCCCAGGTCGTAGGCGTCCGACCAGGGCTGCACAACGTCATGGATCTGCAGGGCGTGGACGGTGTCGGCGGCCCAGGACTTCTTCCGGAAGAACACGTCGCTGTCGGACGTGCAGATATAACGGGCGCCCGGGACGCGGGAGATGCCTACGTTCAGCGCGTTCTCTTTCGACCAGCAGAGGGTCTTCGCGCGAAGCCCGATGTGATTGATGTGCGGCGTGTCCGCGTAGACGAATGGCCGCTCGCCGTACTGGACCTCGACGATGTGGAGGTTCACGCCGCTGTCGAGCATGAGCTCGATCCAGTCCTTGGCGATCCGTTCGGGCTGCTGCCAGCGGAGGGGGTTCGACCGTACGGCGAAAACGTCGAGAAGATCGGCGCGCATAGGGGCTCCATGCAGGGGCGGGGTCCTATCGCGTGCATAGAAGGACTGCGGCCAAGCTACCTAGAGTGCGACCGGCTCTACCGAGTGATTCCTGGTATCTCGCCGGCGTAGTGCCAAGACCACACAGGGCTGTAGAACGACGCTCCGCCGAGAAAGAAAGCCTTCATAACGCCCGATCCCAGGTCCTGTATAGGCTGGGTCGAAGGGTCGGATATAGCCACCATAGAACCCGGGCTAGCCTCGAAACAGCGGCCCTCGGCCAGACGCTTCCGAAGCAGAGCGGCGACGCTATCCAGGCTCTTTTGAGCCGACTTATCGGCGACGATGCGCCCAGCGTTCATCAGCTCGAGAAGGTCCGTCTTGGAGAAGCATCCTTCCACCGCTGACGAGGGCGTCACGTAGACCGGGCGGCCGAAGGCGCTCGGCGCGGCTGATAGGACCGATGCGAGGCAGAATGCTGCTACGCTTGTGTATCCCGTCGGCATTTGCGATCCTCAGATTGGAATTTGCGTTCTCCTCCGGTTCGCGCGATCGCTTGACCGAAACGATAAGCCCTTATGACGACGTCGGTCGCCTGTGATTCAGGGGAAGTTGCCACGGCAGACGGCCTCCTTGATGGTCTCTGGGTAACAAAGACACGCATCGAACTCTGGGCATGTCTCGTCTATCGGCATACCGTCCCACTCCCGGCACCAATGATGACAGGCACCCGCTAACACGCGTCCGTGCGTCCGCTCACAGTCTTCGATCCACTGCTCTACGGGAGAAGGCAGATCGTTGCTCATCGATTCCTCCGGCTCGGATGAAGAAGGCACGGCATGTCGTCGAGCACATCGATGCCTTCTTCGACCGCAAGCCTCTGTATGTCGTCCAGATCGCCCCACGTCGTCACCAAGCCGTGGGTGTCGCACTTGATCTCGGTCTCGTCCGTGACGGGGATGAGTTTGCCGCCTTCGCCCCGGAGGGTGATCTGTGTTTCGTCGACACTCACGTCTTCAGCCCCCGCTTGACCATTTCTTGATGCATGGCGGTGAGCCGCCTCTGTGCCGACTCAAGCTTCATCTCCAATAAAGCAACTTCGTCTCTGGCTTGGCGGTAGAAGTGGCGCAGCTCGATATCGGACACGATTTCGTCGTCCGCGATGGTCGTATCTGGACTGCTCATGACGCTCTTCTGTTCCACTTTATGACGGCTTGTTCGAAAGCCTCCTCTGGAATGGAAGCATGACCCTCATACCATGGACCCTCAGCCAGACATGAGCGCCGGTCGTAGTTCTCCCTATAGTCCTCGGCATCCTGAAAGGTAGTCGCGACGAATTCGTTGCTTCCATCGTCCAGGATCAGAGTCTCATCAGTCAGACTCACTGTGCAACTGTCTCACAGCCCCCACTCCGGGTTCTGATAGTTGACCTTCGCGACCCTATCACTGGCCACGTCGTAGAAATATCCCACGGCGCTGTCGTCTCCGCGCATCATGACGGCGACCATGTGCCGTTTGGCAAAATGGCGCGCGGCTGCATCAGCACTACGACGTGACGAAAGGGCAGACCACTCGGGAACGGTCTTAACGAAAGAAGCGGTGCGAGAGAACACGGAAGCCTCCAGGGAAGGGGTTGATGGGTTCATCGCGTCTACTCTCGGCTACCGGTGTTTCTGTCTCGATGTGAGGAGTCTAGTACCGGACAAGCGGGCACGCAACCATAATTAGGTTCACAACCGCCAGAAATCTGCTATCATCGACGGGATGAGAGAAAAGCGCCCATACCGAAAGACGGTCCGACCGGCTCAGATCGTGACCTCGACCATCCCGGACAAGGAGATGCCCGACGATGCGCCGAACATGTTCGGCTATGCCCGCGTCTCGATGAAGGACCAGAGCAACCAGCGGCAGATAGATGAGCTGGTGAAGTTCGGGGTGCCGGCTCTCAACATCTTCACCGACACGGCCAGCGGCAAGAACATGGACCGGCCGGGTTGGCATCAGCTCATGAACCAGTTGTTTGAGGGCGACATGCTTGTCGTCCACAGCATAGACCGGCTGGGGCGCGATCTGGTCGAGGTAAACAAGGTCGCGCGGACTCTGGAAGAACGTAAGGTCTCCCTCAAGTTCTTGTCACAGGACATCGACACCCGCACTACAACCGGCCGCCTGATTTTCAACATGATTCTGACCGTCGCTCAGTTTGAGCGCGAATGGGCTCTGGAGCGCGCCATGCACGGCCTGGCGCGTGCGCGCGACCGAGGGCGTCTCGGGGGTGCCAAGCCGAAGAAGGGCGACGACGTGGTGGAAGCCGCTATCATGAAGCACGGCGGCCCGCTGGGCGACCGAGCCTTCGAGAAGGCTGCCAAGGAGACCAAATACAGCGTCGGGACCATGCGGCGGCGCTGGAAGGCTATCGAGGAACGCAAGCGCAAAGAGCGCGAGGAGAGCAAATATGGCTGACCGATCAGATGGACCTATGAGGGTAAAAAGGTCCTACAGAGAAGGCCACGTAAGCGTCGGAGTGAAGCTCAAGGCGCGCGGATGGCAGGGGGAGTCAATCACCGTCGAAGGCGGCACTGACCTCACGACGGATCAGGCCAAGGCGCTCGCTGCAGCTCTCATCGAGGCAGCCCACCAGGAAGAAGACAAGATCGCGAAGAAGGCCGCTCACACGGAGCGTCGCGCGAAATGGCGCGAGAAGGAGATTGCGGCCGGCCGGATGAATGTGATGAAGGGGTTGTCATGAGCACCGAACCGCAGACGACCATTGAGCCGAAGACTTCCGCTTCCTTCTCCATGGAAGGTGCTACCCTTGTAGTGAAGCGCAGCGGCTTTGGCGACGAGGACGGCGCCGGCATCTTCCGCTTCGACGAGGACGACGTGGTGTTCCTGCCTCATGATGAGCAGGAAGGGCACTACCTTGAGGCGAAGCTCGCACGGTCTGAAATGACCGAGCTGCGAAACTTCCTACTGCGGGAGTATCCGCTGTGAGCGATCAGGCGCAGGCACCAGAGAGAACGCCCGTGGCATGGGGTGATCCAGCCTACACCGTTCGGGTAACGCGGCTCGACTACCTCGGCCGCACCCAACACTTCGAGTTCGAAGGCTATGGCGTCCTGCGCGAGCTACTCGACGACATCGAGAGCGAGGCGGAGAGGCGGGGCTGGTTCGAGGACGAGCGCAATGGCTGAATCAGAGACGACCGACCTTGTCGCAGAACTCCGCCTCTGCGCTGAGATGATGAACGATGGCCACGAGCACGACCCGCTTGTCGGCCGGCACGACAAACTGATGCGACGTGCAGCCGACGAGATCGAGCGCCTGCGCGCCGCAATCGAAAGCGCGCTGGGCTACCATCAGACCACGCACATTCACACCGTTCTGAGAGGCGCACTCAATGTCCGCTGAATCACAGACGACCCGAGAGCGAGAGCAGCAGGCCGAGGCGTTATCGGCGATTATTAGGGCATCCCTGTCCGACTTGGTCGGCAAGCGCCTCACACCCGAGGTCGCTGCGACGATCCAGCAACGGGCTTCCGCGCGGATACGAATTGCCGATCAGCTCATCGAGTATGAGGATGACACCAGTGTCGAGTGAATTGCAGACCACCGACCCCCTTCCCCTTCCCCTTCCACCGGAGGCGCCTGCCGTGATGATCTATCTCGACCGCGAGACCAAGAGCCCCCGCCTCCGCGCGCTGCTGGAGCAAGCAAAGGCCAAGTTGTGGAAGAAGCAGAATGACTGAACCGCAATCGACCGCTTCCGTCGAACGCATCCAATTTGCGCGCGCCCGCAAGCGAGCAGACCGCGCTCATGTTCCCCTCCGGATGCAGCTCTACTTCAATCGGTTCGAGCGCGCCCAGGACGGCTGGTCGTTGAACCAGGTGCTGAAGACCTACCCGATGGAGTGCGAAGCCGATGTGTGGTGAATCGCAGACTCGGGCCGCTTGATCAGCTGACGGATCCGGTCAAACTCAGCTACGTGCCGATCGAACAGAGGCAATAGGTCGTCAAGCACGCCCTGCGACGGTACCTCCTCCTTAAGCGCCCAACGCCGCACCGTCCGGTCGTTGACGCCGATCGCCTTTGCCAGATCGGTCTGCCAGCGAGACCCGAACAGGGCCTCGCCAGCGGCGATCAGGATATCGTTGCGGGTCATAGCCAATGGGCGAAAGCGATTGCGAGACCCACTATGGCCGCAGTCGCCGTGGCTCCGAACGAGAACAGCTGCCAGGGCTGCACTTTGGCCTGGGCGAGCTTCAGCCCCGTGTCGGCCTGCAGGTTCTCAATGCGGATGATGCGCTCCCACCTCTGGGCCATGGCCTCGTCGGTGAGCAGTTCGTTGATTGGCGGCATCGCGTGCGACATCGGGTCTACTCCCGTTCAGGTGGGGCCGATCCCCTTCCTACGCCCTAAATTTAGGGCGTGCACACAGCGCTGTCAAGGCATCTGCACCTCGAGCAGAGTCGGGCAGCAGATGCCGCATATCTCGTAGGGCCGGGTCTCCTCGCCGCGCGGGCACTCGGACTTCATGGCCTCGACGACCTCCCACACCGTCGTCTCCGGGCCGTGGAAGGCAAGGGCCTCAGCCACGTCCATGCGCTCGTCGAGGCCGCACCGGTTGCAGGATGCGTGGATCTCGGCGCGCTCACGGACAAGTGATCCGAGGGTCACGGGGTAGGGGAGGAGTGGCACGTACTATGCGACCTGGATCTGTTTGCTGGCTTGTTTAGCGGCCTTCTGGGCCGCACGCTTAGCAGCTTGCTCGTCGCTCCAAGCCTTATGCCTCCGGTACCTGTGCCATCCCGACTTATCGCCCTTTTCGGCTTCTATGCTCGCGCACAGCTGGAGGACAGCAGCCTCTGCGGCTTGCTCTTCCCTGCGTCGCCGCTCTTTCTCGAAATCGCGCGGGTTGTAGGGGAAGGCCCAACCACTACCAAAGGCCTCGCGAAGAATTGCGCGTGTCTCCTCGGTGTCTCGTACCCACTCGCCCTTCATCCTATAGCCCCTCAGCGAAGCTAGCACATCGCGCTCACGCTCCCCCTGGCCGTGCACAACCGTTACTGTGCGGAGGGTTCTACCTGACGCCCCCTCTAAGGAACGTCGCCGAGCCTCGACATTACCACTCCGGCCGACCTTGAACTCCCCTGTTCTCGCTTGAAGAAGGTACAGGTGCGGCTGCCTTGCTGACTCGCAGACTGTTAGGTCCGTTCCATCTGACATCGTCTGGCTGGATCCTCGGTAAAAGTTTGGCACTGTAGGCAAAAGCCATTGCTGCACCTTGGGGTGGTTTGGCAAATTCATGCCCCATAAGTCATTGAAATAACTAGGGGAGGGGTGTCCAGGCCGGGGAATCATAATCCCTTGGTCGGCGGTTCAAATCCGTCCGCCGCTACCATCGCCCCCGGACGGCAAGGTTCGGCCCGCCGGCTGCTGGCCCCCCTGAGATGCACCGCTGCGCGATCGGCAGGCAGCCCTTCCCGAAGAAGGCCTACCCGGGCAAACCCTCCCGAAAAAGTCCTGCGGCGCGCACCGGGTCAGCGCTGCGGCAGCGACAGGAACGGGATCGGGGTCTGGCCGCCCAGGTAGCTCGGCAACACCCCGTTCCATTTCTGCAGCGCGGTCAGTTGCAGCAGTTCCGGGCTGAGCGCCGCCTGCTTGACCTTGTAGGCCTGGGCGTCGGCCTACGCCTGCAGCACGGTTGCCCGTGCCTGGCCCTCGGCGGTGGCGACGGCGGCATCGGCCGCGGCCCTGGCCTGCACGACCTGCGCCTGCGACGAGGTCTGGGTCTGCTCCAGCGTGTAGCGGGCCTGCAGCGCCTGCTGCTGCGCGATCTGCTTGGCCTCGATCGCCGCGTCGTACTGTCCGGAGAACCGCATGTCGGTGATGTTCACGCCGCCGACATTCACCCGCACATGGTAGCGGCCGAGATCGACCGTGATCATCGTCGCGATCTCCGAGGCGACCTCGGCGCGCTCGGTGATCAGCTGCTGGGCGTCGTAGCGGGACATGACGGCCTTCATGTCGTTGGCGACGATCGGCGCGATGATGGTGCTTTCCATTCCGTCGCTGGTGCGGAAGTCGCGATAGACGCCGTCTGCGAAACTCGGATCCACAGCCCAGGTCACCGCCGTCCGGGTGGTGACGTTCTGCTGGTCATGGGTGGCCGCCGTCTCGTCGGTGACCGAGGTGTGGGGCTGGACGCTGATCTCGTGGATGAGGGCGACGAGGGGGATGCGGAAATGCAGCCCCGGCAGGAGCGGCTCGTGCTGGATGGCGCCGAACACCGTCTCGACGCCGATATAGCCGGCGGAGACGACATAGAACGGGTTGACCAGGGCGAACGCCACCAGCGCCGCCCCGACCAGGCCCGCGATCGCCAGCAAGCGCCTCGGTAGTCTCGGCCCTGCCCCGCCTCGCGGAGGGGATGCGAAGAAATCCACGATGTTCTCTCCCCGCGCTGGCGGTCCGGCGCCCCCGGGCCGGACGTTCGGCGCATCTTTTCGGCGCGAACGACCAGCCGGGACGTTCGCCTGGACTCTCGCGAAGCTATGCCACGCCGAGCAAAGCAGCCGGGAGCGGGATGAACAACATGACCTTCCTGCCACCGCCCCGCCGGGCCGGCGGCGGCGGTTCGTTCCGAGCCCTTGCCATTCCGGTCCCGGCACGGGAAGGTCCGGCATACCGAGTACCAGGCGGGCACCGGGATCCTGATCCCGCCGCTCAGCCAGTCGAGGATCGAGCCCTTGGCCTCAGAGGCTTCCGAAGACCCAGCTTCCCCCCGAGACCCAGCGGCTTCGCAAGATCCGAAGGCTCCGCGAGGCCGGGACTCTGCCCGGGCCGGTGGGCCTGGTTTGCCTCGTGGTCCTGAGCCCGGTGGCTCTGGGTCAGGTAGCTCTGGGTCAGGCAGCTCTGGGTCAGGTAGCTCTGGGTTACGTAGCTCTGGGTTACCGGGCGCTGGGCCAGGCGGCCCCGGCCCGGTGCAAGGTGCCGCCGTGGTCGTGCGGCTGGTGCTGATCGGCGGCGTGGTGCTGCTGCTGGCACTCGTCTTCGCCACCGTTGCCGGCTGGTTCTCGCCGCACCGCCTGACCGAGCAGCGCATGATCGAGGCCCTGGCGGTCTCGGGCGGCGAGCACACTGGGTTCCGGCGCAACCACGCCAAGGGGGTCTGCGTCAGCGGCTGGTTCGACAGCAACGGCCAGGCCGCCTCGCTGTCCCACGCGGAGGTGTTCGCAGCCGGCACCTCGGCGGTGACCGGCCGCTTCTCGCTTGCCGGCGGCATGCCGTTCCAGCCCGACAAGCCAGGCGCGGTGCGCGCGCTGGCACTGCAGATCCGCGACCGCCAGGGCGCGGACTGGCGCACCGCCATGATCAACCTGCCGGTGTTTCCGGCCCGCACCCCGCGCGTCTTCTACGAACTCCTGCTCGCCACCGCGCCGGATCCGGCGACCGGCAAGCCCGACCCGGCGCTGGTGCATGCCTTCGTCGCGGCCCATCCGGAGTCGGGTGCGGCACTCGGCCTGATCGGGCACCGCACGGTCTCGTCGGGCCTGCAGGATGCGACCTATAACGGCCTGGACGCCTTCCGCCTGGTCGATGCAAACGGCCATGCCACGCCGGTCCGCTGGTCGTTCGAGCCCGAACAGCCGCCCGCGCTGCCGGCTTCATCCGGCGACAACCAGAACTACCTGTTCGACGGGCTGCTGCGCGCCATCGGGCGCCAGCCGCTGCGCTGGCACCTCGTTCTCACCGTCGGGCAGCCGGGCGACCCGACCGACGATGCGACCAGGCCTTGGCCCGCCGGCCGGCAGCGCGTCGAGGCCGGTACGCTGACCCTCGACCAGGCCTCGAGCGACAAGGACGGGCCCTGCGCCTACATCAATTTCGATCCCCTCGTGCTGCCGCCCGGCATCGAGCCTTCCGCCGATCCGATCCTCAGCGCCCGTTCGGCCGTCTATGCCCGCTCGTTCCGCCTGCGTGCGCAGGAGCATGACGAGCGGCCGCCGAGCGCGATCACCGCGCAGGATGTCCGTCAGCGAGAGAGATAGAGGCTGAAACGATTTCCGACCGCGCCATGGAGGGCCGATGATGAGCGCCGATGATCAGCGCCCGACGATGGGCATCGAGGCCGAGCGGTTCGCGGGCAGCTCGCGCGTGCTGCACTGGCTGATGGCACCGCTGCTTCTGGCCATGCTGCTGGTCGGCATCGGCATGGTGGCGACCGTCTCGCCACTCTACTCCGTCCTGCTTGCCATCCATCGCCCGCTGGGCATCGCGCTGCTCGTGCTGGCACTGCTGCGCATCGCCAACCGCATCGCCAATCGGCCGCCGCCGCTGCCGGAGTCGCTGCCTTCGCCACAGCGTCTGGCGGCATTCGGCTCGCACTATCTGCTTTATGCGCTGATGGTGGCGATGCCACTGATCGGCTGGGGCATGTTGTCCGCCGAGCGCTATCCGATCGTGCTGTTCGGGTCCGTGCGCCTGCCGCCGATCCTGCCGCACAGCGTGACCCTGTTCGCCATCCTGCGCCCCCTGCACAGCATCTTCGCCTACCTGCTGTTCCTCACCATCCTGCTGCACGTCGCCGCGGCTCTGTTCCACGGTCTCATCCGCCGCGACGGGGTGCTCGCAAGCATGGCGTCGCTGCGCGCCGCGCGCGGTGTCGGCCGCGATGCCGGCAGTGTTGCCGAGTGACGGGGCCCCGGGCGCGCGCTCTTGCCCTGGCGTTGGGTTGACGCTCTACTCGTTCATTGAAGAACAAAAAACACGCGGAGCAGGGATGGGACTCGAGATCGCGATCTGTCGCGAAACGCGGCCGCACGAGCGACGGGTTGCCGTGGTGCCACAGATACTGCCCAAGCTTGCCAAGCTCGGTGCCTCGGTGAGGCTCGAGCAGGGCAGCGGCCTTGCCGCCAGCTTCCCCGACGAGGCCTACGAGGGTGTCGCGCTGCATGACGATGCGCGCGCGACACTGGACGGGGCGGCGATCGTGCTCGCCGTGCAGCCGCCGTCGCTCGAGCAGATCGCCGCGATCCGCCGGGGTGCCATCCTCGCCTGTTTCGTGCATCCGCAGAAGGAGCCGGGACTGCAGGAAGCACTTTCCGCACGCGACATCACCTGCTTCGCCATGGAGCGCGTGCCGCGCATCAGCCGTGCGCAGTCGCTCGACGCTCTGTCCAGCCAGGCGGCCCTGGCCGGCTATTACGCGCCGCTGCTGGGTGCGGTGAGCCTGCCGCGCATCCTGCCGATGATGACCACCGCCGTGGGCTCGCTGCGTCCGGCGCGCGTGCTGGTCATGGGCCTGGGCGTCGCCGGGCTGCAGGCGCTGGCCACCGCGCGCCGGCTCGGCGCGATCACCGAAGGCTACGACGTGCGGCCCGAAACCCGCGAACAGGCGATGTCGCTGGGTGCCAAGTTCGTCGACACCGGCATCGATGCGCGCGGCGAGGGCGGCTACGCGCGGGCGCTGACCGATGCGGAGAAGATCCAGGTCGAGCAGGTGGTCAGCCGCCACATCGCGCAGGCCGACATGATCATCACCACGGCGTCGCTGCCCGGGCGCGACGCGCCCAAGCTGATCAGCGACGCACAGCTCGCCGGCATGAAGCCCGGATCGGTGATCGTCGATCTCGCGGCGGAAGGCGGCGGCAACTGCGTCGGCACCGTGCCGGGCCAGACGGTGCAGCGGCACAACGCAACCATCCTCGCACCGCTCAACGTGCCCTCCATGCTCGCCCAGCATGCCAGCGAGCTCTACGCCAAGAACCTGCTCGCCCTGCTCGAACTGTTCGTGCGCGACGGACGCATCGAGCTCGACTGGGAGGACGAGGTGATCGCCAAGACAGCACTCACCCGCGGCGCGGTCGGCGCACCCGGCCTGGTCAGCGCCTGAGGGAAGGACTCCTCGCCATGGTTCTGCAAACCTCGATGACCTGGCTCATCGCCCTCTACATCTTCATGCTCGCCGCCTTCACCGGTTACGAGCTGATCCGGCGCGTGCCGGCGATCCTGCACACGCCGCTGATGTCCGGCTCGAACTTCATCCACGGCATCGTGGTGATCGGCGCGCTGCACGTGCTGTTTACCGCCGACGGCGCGGCCGCGCGGATCATCGGCTTCCTCGGCGTGCTGCTCGGCGCCGGCAACGCGGCCGGCGGCTACGTGGTGACCGACCGGATGCTCGGCATGTTCAAGCCGAGCAGCAGGCCGGCCGTCGTCGCTCTAGACACCAAGCCCGGGAGCTGAGCCATGTTCCTGCCGACACCCTTCCAGGGCGCGGTCGCCGAGCTGGTCGGCATCGCCGGCTTTGCCGCCGCCCTCCTTTTCATCCTCGGCCTCAAGCGCATGTCCTCGCCGGTGAGCGCCCGCTCCGGCATCGTGCTGGCCGGCGTCGGCATGCTGGTCGCGGTGGCCGCGGCCTTCGTGGGCCTCGCCGAGATCCCGCCCGACTTGCTGCCGCACTTCGAGATCAACATCCTGCTCGCCGTCGTGGCCCTGGTGCTCGGCACCGGCTGGGCCTGGTGGAGCGGCAAGCGCGTGGCGATCACCGCCATGCCGCAGATGGTGGCTCTCTATAACGGCATGGGCGGCGGCGCCGCGGCCGCGATCGCCGCGGTCGTGCTGATCGACGGCCCGATCCCGACGCGGCTGATCCTGGCGGCCACCATCATCGGCGCGCTGATCGGTGCCATCTCGTTGTCCGGCTCGGTCATCGCCTGGGCCAAGCTCGACGGGCGGGTGAATGCCAACTGGCGCTTTCGCGGCCAGCCGGCATTCAACGGTGCGGTGTTCCTTGCCACCCTGCTGCTCGGGCTGGTGGTCATCGCCGTCCCCGCCCTGCCGTCCGCACCCGTGCTGGCGGTGATCTTCTTCATCGGCGCCCTCGTCTTCGGCGTGCTGATGACCCTGCCGATCGGCGGCGCCGACATGCCGGTGGTGATCTCGCTGTTCAACGCCTTCACCGGCCTCTCTGTCGGGCTCGAAGGCTACGCCATGCAGAACCCGACCCTGATGATCGCCGGCATGGTGGTCGGATCGGCCGGAACCCTGCTCACCGTGCTGATGGCCAAGGCGATGAACCGCTCGCTGTTCAACGTGCTGTTCAGCAATTTCGGCGCCGGCGGCGGCACCGACGAGAGTGCCATCGGCGGCAGCCAGAAGCCGGCCGATGCCGGCGACGCCGCGATCACCATGCGCTACGCAAGCTCGGTGATCATCGTGCCGGGCTACGGTCTCGCCGTCGCCCAGGCGCAGGGCAAGCTCTACGAGCTGGTGCGGCTGCTGCAGGCAGCCGATGTCGAGGTGAAGTTCGCCGTCCACCCGGTGGCGGGCCGCATGCCGGGGCACATGAACGTCCTCCTCGCCGAGGCCGGCGTGCCGTACGACATCATCTTCGACATGGAGGAGATCAACGAGGAGTTCGCGACCACCGACGTGGCCCTGGTGATCGGCGCCAACGACGTGGTCAACCCGGCGGCGCGCACCGACAAGGGCTCGCCGATCTACGGCATGCCGATCCTCAATGTCGACCACGCACGCCAGGCCTACGTCATCAAGCGCGGCAAGGGACGGGGCTATGCGGGTGTCGAGAACCTGCTGTTCTATGCCGACAACACCCGCCTGGTTTACGGCGACGCACAGGCGGTGCTGGTGCAGATGATCCAGACGCTGAAGGATCTCGGCGAGCAGCCCAAGGCCGCCTAGGAATGGGTGCGGGCTCTGCCCGCGCCCGCCTGGGCCGGGCGCCTCGGACCCCGGATGCCCCGGATCCCCCGGGCCCCTGGACTAGGTCTCCGGGGGAAACATCACCGACTTGATGCCGCGGCGCTGCCAGGCGGTGTCGAGGGCCCGGTCCCAGTCCTTCAGTTCGAATTCGTCGGTGACAATCTCGCCCACCTTCACCTCGCCGCTTTCCAGATAGGCCAGCGCGCGGGCGAAATCGTGGATCTGTGCGAACGAGCCCTTGATGGTGATCTCGCGGCGGAACACGTCGAACGGGTTGACCGCGAACGTCGCCGCCTCCGGATAGACGCCGTAGATCAGCACGGTCCCGCCGCGACGCGCCTGCAGCACCGCCTCGCCGCACATCTCCGGCGCGCCGGTCGCTTCCACGACATAGTCGAACCCGTTCGCGCTGATCTCGCGCAGTGCCGCGCGATGCGCACGCGGATCATGGCGATCCACCGCCACCACCCGGTCGGCCGACAGCCGTTCGGCCAGCGCCAGCTTGGGCCCTTTGGGTGCTGCGACCACCAGCCGTGCAGCACCGTTGCGCTTGAGCAGCTGCGCCAGCACCTGCCCGGTGGGGCCGGCGCCGAACAGCAGGACGTCCGCGCCGGGCCGCACGCCCAACACGTCCATCCCGTGCACCGCGCATGCGGTCGGCTCGACCATCACCGCCTCGCGCCAGGGCAGGGTTGCCACCGCGAAGAGCTCGGACGCCTTGATGCGCAGCAACTCGGCGAAACCTCCGGCCATCTGGATCCCGTAGGCCACGAGGTTCTCGCAACGCAGGAACTGGCCGCGCCGGCAGTAGAAGCAATGGCCGCAGGCGCGGTTGCAGTTCGCGACCACCCGCGCGCCGACCTGCCAGTCGCCCGCCTCGCCGCCGACGGCGGCGATCTCGCCGGCGAACTCGTGGCCCGGGATCAGCGGAAAGCGCGGCCCGAACTCGCCCTCGTGGATATGCAGGTCGGTGCCGCAGACCCCGCAGCCCCGGATGCGGACCAGCACCTCGTCGGCGTCGATCTCCGGCTCGGCGACATCGCGGTACGCAAACGAGCGCGCGGCGTCATAGACGATGGCTTTCATGGACACTTCTCCCCGGCCTTTGCAGCGAGTCTGAGCGCCCGAGCCATGGGTTCGTCAAGGATTGCGGGTTCGTCAACGAGCAAGGCGACGCCGTGAGTGCACAGGCGGCAAGCCTTGTTCGACACGGCCTCGCGCGCGCCGGGCCACGTTCAGCGGGCGGACGCCACCTGCGGGTGATAGGCCGCCGCCCGTGCCTCGGCAGCGAGCGCCGGGTAGAGGCCGGTCAGTGCGACGATGACGCCGTTGGTCCAGCCGAAGCCGGTCTGGGTGGCGTACTCGCCGCCGGAGCCGGCATCGCCGGTCGTGTTGGAGAAGTTGTATTTCTCCACGAGCTGGCCGTAGGCCTCGAAGCCGGCGATGTTCTTGGCGATCCAGCGCGACGCAACCGTGCTGGCCAGCGCGGTCTGGCCGTAGTTGCGCAACCCCTTGACCGCGATCCATTGCAGCGGCGCCCAGCCGTTCGGGTAATCCCATTGCTGGCCGGTCTGGATCAGCGTCGTCTGCAGGCCGCCGACATCGAGCAGCTTCGCCGCCACGGTGGCCGCCACCGTCCTGGCGTTGGCGGGCGTCGCCACCGTGAGGAACAGCGGATAAAGGGTCGCCGCGGTGAGCTCGCCGGTCTGCCGGTTCTCCTGCCAGAGCAGGTCGGTATAGGCGCCGATCGCGGGGTCGAACAGCAGCCGGTTGATCGCGGCCGCGCGGGTGAGCGCGCGCACGGCGAAGGCCACCGCGTTGCGCACGTCGCCGTGCAGCGCATAGCCGAGCGCGATCGTCTGTTCGAGATGGGCGAGCAGCGCATTGAGATCGGGCGGGATGATGTCGAGCGCGCGGTCGCTGCCGAGCGTCTGGCCGTCGGCCAGCCAGCGGGAGCTGAAATCCCAGCCCGAGGCGGCCGTGGCGCGCAGGTTCTGCCATAGGATGGGCGCGGATCGCCCGGGCGTCGCGGCGGCCGTCTGCACGTCCTCCAGATAGCTCTCGTCGCGCGGCGCCTGCCGGTCGTCGAAGTAGCGGTTGAGCAGCGTGCCGTCGGCGAGGCGCACGGCCGAGCCCGCAGCCTGGCCGCGCGCGAGCGCACTCGTGCCGCTCATCCAGTAGTTCCATTCGCGCAGGAGTTCCGGAAGATAGGTCACGTAGAGCGACGAGCCGCCGCCATTGCCGGCGACGAGATCGACCATGAGCGAGAAGAACGGCGGCTGCGAGCGGCTGAGATAGTATGAGCGGTTGCCGTTCGGGATGAAGCCGAACTGGTCGATCTCGAAGGCGAAGTTGGCGAGCATCTGCGCAGCAAGCGTCTGGTCGCCGTCGCCTTCCAGGCCGAGCATGGCGAAATAGGAGTCCCAGTAATAGTTCTCGCGGAAGCGTCCGCCGGGCACCACGTAGGGGTAGGGAACCGGCAGCAGGGTCGAGTTCGGCGGCACGCTGGTCGCGCTCTGGGTCAGCACGGGCCACAGACTGCCGATGTAGTCGAGCAGGTTCTGCCCGGATGCGGCGGTGGGCACCGTCGGGCCGGCGGGCGTCGGGCCGGTGAAGTTCGCCGCGACGAAGACGGCAAGATTGAAGTCGGGTGCTGCACTCTGCTGCTCGAAGGCCGCCACGATGTCGCCGGGTGCTGCGTTCGGGACCAGGTCGGGGAATGTCTTGCTGTCGGCAAAAACCGGTGCGAGCTCGACGGCGGTATAGAGCGGGCCGTAGACAATGGAGGGTGGGGTCGGATAGTCGGGTCCAACCGCCTGCGCCCGGGCCGGCGCGCCGGACACCAGGCTGCCGAGCAGCACCACGCCATACAGCAGGACGGGCCACCGGTGGGTGTCGCGCATCGTTTCCTCCGCCGCTGACCGCATTGTTTTCTCTTCTCCGCGATGACTACCGCCGATCCCGCCGGAGCGGAATGCGTCGCGGCGGCCGGTCTTGCTGGGCCGGAAACACTTCCAGGTTATGATGCGGCGCGAAAAACTAACGGTGAGCTCGGTGTAATCGCGATGCGTTCATGACGTCCCGTCGAGCGCCTCGAGCGCCCAGAGACGGGCGAGGTCGCCGCCCTCCGCTTCCCAGAACCCGGGTTCAGCCTGGCGGATGCGGACGGCGGCATTGGCGATGTGTTTCGCAACCGCTGTACGTGCGGCGCGCGTGTCGGCATTGCGGATCGCCTCATAGATGCGACGATGCTCTGCCGCTACGGCGGTCGCGAAATCCCCGCGCCGGCGCTCGTTGGCGCGGGTGACGCCGATCGCCGAGCGCATCGGCTGGGCGAACAGCCGCACGAAGCGTGTCCAATAGGCGTTCGACGTTGCCCGGCCGATCGCCAGATGGAAGGCCAGATCCTCCGCCACGCCGGAGCCGCCGACCTCGGTTGCCCGGTCGATGGCAAGCAGGGCGGCCTCGATTTCGCCGCACTGCGCCTCCGTGCGCCGTTCAGCGGCAAGTGCCGCCATCTCGGCCTCGATCGCGCGCCGCACTTCAAGGAAGCCAAGCAGGCCCTCGATGGAGCGCGGCATCGCCAGACGCTCGCCGTCGCGCGGCGCTGGGTTGCGCACCCGCGTCGCGGCGCCCTTGCGCGTTTCGACCAGGCCGTCCGAGACCAGCCGGGCCACCGCCTCGCGGACCACGGTGCGGCTCACCTGGAAGTCGCTGGCGATGGCCTGCTCCGAGGGAAGCTTGGCGCCGACCGCCAGCGTGCCGCTGCGGATGGTGCGCCGCAGCGCGTCCGCCACCTGGTCCGTCCGGCTGCGGATGTCCATGCTGCTCCTTATCCCGGTGCGCGGCCCGGCGACACGATCCGATCCACCCGTCGCTGCTGAGCCGTGCCTGGGTGCCGGGGCGCGGAACCGAAACGCGCTTGCGCGAGGTCCGAAAGCAGGCCAACCTGTCATACAGGTTGAGAGCGGATGCAACTGCTCCAGTGAGGAAACATCAAGGATGCCGGGATGCGCGTCGTCTCGACGCAGGCTGCCGGCTTGCGTGCGGATGCGCCGCCGCTCCCCCGGTCGAGCCTGCCCGGCTGGCGACTCCCGCTGCCGCGCCGCTCGATCCAGAAGAAAACAAACAAGCATTCGGGGAAACCATGTCCAGAACCGCCAGATACATCGTCTCGATGGTGGCCCTGCTCGCGGCCTCAGGCGCGGAACCGGCTGCCAAGGCCGCGACCTACGTGGTCGGGCTGAGCGTCGCAACACTCGCCAACCCGTTCTTCCAGGGGATGACCAAGGGTGTGCAGCGCGGCATCGCCAAATACCCTGACCTGCAGCTCGTCAACACCAGCGCCAATGGCGATGCCAACACCCAGACCAACCAGGTCACCGACCTGATCAACCGCAAGGTGTCGGCGCTGATCCTCAATCCGATCAATGCCAACTCGATCGTGCCGATCGTCAAGGAAGCCAACCGCAAGGGAATCCCGGTCTTCACCCTCGACCGGGGTGCTGCCTGCGGCTCCTGCCAGGTGAACTTCCTCGAGACCGACAACGAGGCGCTCGGCAAGGAGGGTGCGGACTTCATCGCCGCCGCGCTGAAGAAGCGCTACGGCGCGCTGAGGGGCAATGTCGTCGATCTCGAGGGGCTGCTCGGCACCACCGCCGGCGACGAGCGCGAGAAGGGCTTCTCGGAAGAGTTCACCAAGCTCCAGCAGGGCAACCCGGGACTGAAGCTCGTGGCGCGCCAGGCCGCCGATTTCGATGCCGACAAGGGCTTCAACATCACCACCCAGCTTCTCGCCGCCCACAACGACATCGACGCGATCTTCAACGGCAATGACGACAACGCGGTGGGCGCGATCCGGGCGATCCGCCAGGCCGACCGGTTCGAGCCGATCGGCAATCCCAAGCACATCATCGTCATCGGCATCGACGGCACCGAGCAGGCGCTGAGCGCCATCCGCCGTGGCCAGATGGACGCGACCCTGTCGCAGAACCCGCTGACCATGGCCGAACAATCCGTGGCCTATGTCGAGCAGTACCTGCACGGCGACAAGGCCTCGATCCCGGCCCACCAGTTCTGGCCGCACATGCTGCTGACCAAGGCCAACATCGACAGCCAGGCGGCCAAGGCGTACGGGCTGTGGGGCGACGAGGTCAGCCGGTGAGCACGCAGGCTGCGCCGACCCTTCTCACCATGCGCAACATCTCCAAGAGCTTTCCCGGCGTGCGCGCCCTGTCCGACGTCAGCATCTCGGTGGCCCGCGGCGAGGTGCTCGGCATCGTGGGCGAGAATGGCGCGGGGAAATCCACCCTGATCAAGGTGCTGGCCGGCGCGCATGCGCCCGACGAGGGCGAGGTGACGCTGGATGGCCGGGTGTTCGCACCGCGCAACCCGAAGGATGCGCTCGATGCCGGCATCATCGTCATCTACCAGGAGCTGAGCCTGGTGCCCGGGCGGTCGGTGGCCGAGAACATCTTTCTCGGCAACCTGCCGCGCGGGCCGATCGGCACCGTGCGGCGCCGCGATATGCATGCGCGTGCGCGCGAACTGCTGGCCCGGGTCGGGCTCGGCGCACTCGATCCAGGGCGCGCGGTGCGCACGCTCGGCATCGCCCAGCAGCAGCTCGTCGAGATCGCGCGCGCCCTGTCGCGCGAGGCCCGGGTCATCGTCATGGACGAGCCGACCGCGACGCTGACCACGTCGGAGCAGCAGATCCTGTTCGCCTCGATCCGCAACCTGCGCGATGCGGGCGTGGGCATCATCTTCATCAGCCACCATCTCGAGGAGGTCTTCGAGATCTGCGACCGGATCACCGTGCTGCGCGACGGCGCCTCCGTCCGCAGTGACGTGACCTCGGCCTGGACGGAGGCCTCGCTGATCCAGGCGATGGTGAACCGGCCGATCGATGCCCTGTTTCCCGCCCGCCACGCGACGCTGGGCGACGTGCTGCTGCGTGTCGACGGACTCGGCTCGGCCGGGCTCTTCGAGGGTGTCTCGCTCGAGGTGCGGGCCGGCGAGGTGGTCGGGCTCGGCGGCCTGATCGGCGCGGGTCGCACGGAGGTGCTCAAGACGATCTTCGGCGCGCTGCCGTCGTCGGGCGGAACGGTGACGATCGCCGGCGAGGCGCGTCGCATCGGCTCGCCGCGCCAGGCGCTCTCGGCCGGCATCGCCCTGGTGCCCGAAGACCGCAAGGGCGAGGGGCTGGTGCTGCCCTTCCCGGTGAACAGCAACGTCGCACTCTCCACCCTGAGCGCGCAGTCCTGGGGTGGCATCGTCGTCGATCGCGGCCGTGTCGACCGGCTGGCCGACCAAGCGGTGGCCGGTCTGCGCATCCGCACGCCCAGCATCCGCCAGAAGGTCGGCGCGCTGTCGGGGGGCAACCAGCAGAAGGTGGTGATCGCGCGTGCGCTGACCACGCATCCGCGCGTCTTCCTGCTCGACGAGCCGACGCGCGGCATCGATGTCGGCGCCAAGATCGAGGTCTACAGGCTGATCAACGAACTCGCAGAAGGCGGCGGGGCGGTGCTTGTCGTCTCCTCGGACATGATCGAGCTGCTCGGCCTGTGCGACCGCATTGCGGTGATGCGCGCCGGCCGGATCACGGGAACGCTCGCGCGTCCCGAGTTCAGTCAGGAGCGGGTCATGTCGCTCGCGGCCATCGGCTGAGCCGGCAGGGGAGAATAGCAGTGGCATCCGAGCCGACGCTCGCCGCGCCCGTGCGGCGTTCCCGCCTGGAGTCCGTGACGCAGGCGATCAACGAGCTGACCATCGTGGTCGGCTTCGTGATGATCTCGCTTTATCTCGCGCTGACCACTCCGGCCTTTCTCACCTCGGCCAACATCCTGTCCATCCTGCTGGCCAGTTCGCTGATCGGGCTGGTGGCGGTCGGCGAGACCTTCGTCATCATCACCGGCGGCATCGATCTCTCCGTGGGCTCCGTCGTCGCCTTCACCGGCGTCATGAGCGGGCTCGCGCTCAACGCCCACTGGCCGGTGCCGCTCGCCGTGCTGCTCGGCATCGGCATCGGCGTGCTGTGTGGCGGCTTCATCGGCTTCGCCGTGACGATACTGAACATGGCGCCGTTCATCGTCAGCCTTGCCGTGCTGGCAATGGCGCGTGGGCTCGCCTTCATCGTCACCAACGGCAACACGGTGTTCTCCTTCCCGGATTCGTTCGACGCGATCGGCGGCGGCAATCTCGGACCGTTCCCGGTTGCGGCCCTCCTCACGCTCGCCGTGTTCCTGATCGCGGGCCTGGTGCTCGCGCGCACCGTGTTCGGCGCCGAGGTGTATGCGGTGGGCGGCAACCGCGAGGCCGCGCGCCTTGCCGGCATCCCGGTGGGCCGCAGGCTGGTGGCGTGCTATCTGATCAGCGGCGCGCTGGCCGGCCTTGGCGGCATCGTGCTCGCCGGACGCCTCGACAGCGCGCAGCCGATCGCCGCCGTCGGGCTCGAGCTGAACGCGATCGCCGCCGTGGTGATCGGCGGCGCCTCGCTGTTCGGCGGCAAGGGCAGCGTGCTCGGCACCCTGCTCGGCGTGCTGATCATCGGGCTGATCAATAACGGCCTGACGCTGAAGAACGTACAGCCCTTCTGGGTGCAGTTCATCCAGGGCGCGGTGATCTTCGGCGCGGTGCTGATCGACAGTCTCAACCAGAAGCGCCGGCGCGGCTGAGCGCGCCGCAAAGAAGGAGTGACAGGCAAATGGCAACAGGTCTCGGCAGGCTGAAGGGCAAGCGCGCGCTGGTCACCGGCGCGTCGAACGGCATCGGGCGGGCGACGGCGGAATTGTTCGGCGCGGAAGGTGCCCAACTCGTGATCAACGACGTCGCGGCCGACAGGCTCGAGACGCTGCGCGCTTCCCTGGACGCGTCCGGCGCGTCCGTGCGCAGCGCGGTGGGCGACGTGTCAAGCCCGGCCGACGCGAAGGCGATGGTCGCCACCTGCGTGGAGGCGTTCGGCGGCATCGACATCCTGGTGGCCAATGCCGGGATCATCCCCGAGTTCGATCTGCTCCGCGCCACCCCGGAGGATTGGGATCATGTGATGGCGGTCGACGGCCGCGGGATGTTCCTGACCTGCAAATATGCCGTGGAGGCGATGTTCGCCGCTGGTCATGGCGGCTCGATCGTCTGCCTGTCCTCGATCTCCGGCGAGGCCGGACAAAGTGGACAGGCGGTGTACGGACCGGCGAAGTTCGTGGCGTCCGGCATCACCAAGCACCTCGCCGTCGAGCTGGCGCCGCGCGGCGTCCGCGTCAATGCGGTGGCACCCGGGACGATCGCGACCGAGGCGGTCAAGAAGCTTTCCGACGCCTATGTCGACAACATCAAGCGCATGCACCCGATCGGCCGGCTCGGCGAACCCGTCGAGGTGGCGCGCGCGATCCTGTTCCTGGCCTCCGACGAGGCGTCCTTCATCACCGGCACCGTCCTGCCGGTCGATGGCGGCTACCTCGCGCAGTGAGCCGGGTGCTGCAGCGTCGGGCCTGCGACGCCTCACCGGGAGCCGCGGGCTTCACGCGTTGGGAACGCCGACCAGGGTGATCTTGGTGCCGTCGGAGAACGTCATCACCTCGCCGGTCGAGGCGTGCGAGACCACGATCTGCCCTGTCGAATAGCCGAACGTGTCGATCGCATCCTTGGCCGGATTGAAGCCGTGGATCATGATGTTGCCGCCGGCAGATCCGTTCGTCACGTCGTAGGTCGCCGCCCCGCTGCCTTCGTTGACGACCTGGCTGCCGCGGCTGATCGTGTCCTGCAGGGAGCCCGCGCCGCCGGTCAGCGTCATGTTGCCCGCACCTGCGAAAACGAGGGCCTGTCCGCTGCCGGTGCTGATGACGCTGCCGGCGCTGCTGCCGTCGACCAGCAGGTCGCCGCCGCGGCCGGTGACGGCAAGGCTGCCGGAGCCGCCGATGACCGTGTCCGAGCCGCCGATCGAACCGGTGACGGCGAGCGCCCCCGATCCCCCGTAGATCCTGCTGCCGGCACCTTGCGAGGTGACGCTTACCGCGCCGGATTCGCCCACGATCACGTCGCCGCCAGCCGTGCTGCCGGTCGCCTGCAGCGTGCCGCTGCCGCCATAGATCAGCGCGTGACCGGCGCCACCGGTCACGGTGGTGGCGCCGCTGCCGGCGACGACCGTCGAACTGCCACCGGCAAGTCGCACGATGTCCGAGCCACCGGCGGAGCTCCCGTAGAACGTGTCGCCGTTGCCGCCGCCGGTCAGGATATCGGTGTGGCCCGCCTCTGCCTGCGAGACGAACAGATTGTTGCCCGCTGTGCCGCCGGAGAACGAGCCGCCATAGAAGCCGGTGTAGGCGGTGAGCGTGCCGCCGGTCTCGGCAACCGTGCTCGCGAAACCACCGCTCACCGTGGCACCGTAGAAGGACAGGAAGCCGCTGGCACCCGCGACCGTGAGATTGCCGATGGAGGCGGACACCGTATCGTGCCCGGTGCCCGCATCGACGGTCATGCCGAAGCCGCCGGTGTAATCGACAGCGGCGGAATTCGGCAGGACGATTGTCGTCGGCATTGGCATGTGCGTTTCCGATCTTGCTGAGTGGCCCGAAGCGGCGGGCTGTCCCGGCCGCTGCTTCTCATTACGAATCCGTGCCATGTTCCGTTCCGTTAGCCAAATAAACTAGCCGTGTGCGACGTGAGTCGGAGTGTCGCGGGCACCTGCACATGACGGCCTTTTCGCGGCACGGCTTGAGCAGGCTCGCCTGCACCATTTACTGTTGAGGGCGTGAGCGGCAGTGTTCAGGGCGGTGGTCCAGCGGAGGAGGGGACGATGGTCCGGAGCCGTTATGCTGCAATGACGATTGCGTGCTGCATCATTGCCCCTGCCAGTCCCTGGGCCGTGCAGGCGCAGGCAAAGGATCAGGCGCAGGCAAAGGACCAAGCGCAGGCATGGGGCGTGCGCGGCGTGTCGCGCGTGATCCTCGGCGCCGGGCTGCCGGCCGCCTCCCCTGGACAGGAACTGTCGCTGCGCCGTGTGACCTTCGCCCCCCATGCCGACGTACCGGGCGAGGTGCATCCGGGCATGCAGGTCGTGTGCGTGGTCTCGGGCCATCTCGATGTGCAGATCCTCGGCGGGGCTGCCTATCTGCGACGCGTGCAGCCCGGCGGCGGCATGGGACCGCAGCAGGAACTCCATGCGTCGGCAACCGCCGTGCGACTGGATCCAGGCGACACGATGGTCGAGACCGAGACGCTGGTGCTGCATCCGTTCAACGCGGGCAACGAGCCGGTGGTGATCCTCGCCGCCTCGCTGCTGCAGGCGGGCAGGTCGCAGAGCGTGCCGATCACCCAGCCGTTGGAACCGCCCGGCCATGACGATCGGTGAGCCGGTCCGCATCGAAACCGAACGGCTCGTGCTCGATGCGCATACGCAGGCGGATTTCGAGCCGCTCGCGGCCATGTGGGCCGACCGGGAGGTCGTGCGTCATATCGGCGGCGAGCCGTCCAGCCGGACCGAAAGCTGGGGCCGACTGCTACGCCAGCGCGGTCTGTGGCCGGTGCTCGGCTACGGCACCTGGGCCGTACGCGACAAGAGCACCGGGCGCTATCTCGGTGATCTCGGCTTCGCCGACTACCACCGCGGCATCGTGCCCTGCATCGAGGGTGTGCCGGAGGCCGGCTGGGTCCTGGCGCGCGAGGCGCAGGGACGGGGCTATGCCAGCGAGGCGCTGGCCGCCTCACTCGCCTGGCTCGACCAGGCGACGCCGCACCGGCGCAGCGTCTGCCTGATCGATCCGGACAATGCGCGCTCGCGACACCTTGCCGCCCGGCACGGCTACCAGCCCTTTGCCACCACGCTCTACAAGAACGAGACGGTGATCCTGCTCGAGCGCTTCAGGCCTGGATAGCGAAATACACGTGTCGCGCGCCGCGGACGCTCAATGCTGCGTCCAGCCCGTGTAGGAGTTCACGTTCGCCGCGGTGATCAGTTTCGGCGCCATCAGTTGCACCTTGTCGGCCGGGCGGTGGCCGTTGGCGATCGCCTGCGCCGCCTGCACCGCCAGTTCGCCCATCCGGTACGGATCCTGCGAGGCGGTGGCCTTGATCAGCGAGCCGGGGGTCTTGAGCGCCTGCACAACGTCGGGCGCGCCGTCGACCGAGGTGATGACGATGTTGGTGCGGTGGGTCTGCCTGGCGGCGAGCTCCGAGCCGATCGCCTGCGGGTCGTTGATGGTGAACACGCCGGCGATGTCCGGATAGCGGATCAGATAGCCCTGCATGACGGCCAGCCCGCCATCGCGCGAGCCCTTGCCGTCCTGGTCGTCGGACAGGATCTTCACGTCCGGATGCTGAGCCAGCACCTCCTTGCAGCCCTTCACCCGGTCGGTGACTGCGGACACCTGCGGGCCGTTCTCGATGATCACGTTGCCCTTGCCGCCGATATCCTTGACCAGCGCCTCGCACGACAGCCGGCCGGCGGCGACGTTGTCGGTCATGACGGTGGCATCCGCGCCATTGGCCGCGACGTCGGCGGCGACAACCACGATGCCGGCATTCTCGGCGCGCTTGATCGCCGGCAGGATGGCGTTCGGATCGACCGCGTTGATGACGATCGCGTTGGCGCCCGAGGCGATGAAGTTGTCGACCTGGGTGAATTGCTTATTGAGGTCGTAATCGGCCGACACGGAGGTGACGCGCACCGATTTGTCCGATTGCCGCGCCTGCGCGGTGATGCCCTTGACCAGCGCCACGAAATAGGGGTTGCCGAGCGAGCCCATGGTAACGCCGATGCTGTCGATGCTTTTCGCATCTGCCGCCGTCGAAAGTGCGAGTCCGGCCACAGCGGCCAGCAGGCTGTTCCTGAACATTGTCGTTGTGTCCTTCATACCGGGAAGAGTGCCCTCAGGTGCGCGCGCCGCCCTGCTGGCGGAAGCGGTCGAGCGCCACGGCACCTATGATCACCAGCCCCTTGACGATGAACTGCCAGATGTCGGACACGCCGACCAGGATCAGGCCGTTGCTCAGCACCGCGATGATCAGTGCGCCGACCAGCGTGCCCCAGATCGAGCCGATGCCGCCGACGAACGAGGTGCCGCCGAGGATCACGGCGGCGATCGCGTCGAGTTCGTAGGACTGGCCGAGCTGCAGGCCGTTGGCGGCATAGAGCCGTGCGGACGACATCACGCCGCCGAGCCCGGCAAGCAGGCCGGACAGCGAATAGACGAACAACAGGATGACCGGCACGTTGATGCCCGACAGTCGGGCGGCGGCCGGGTTGCCACCGGTGGCGTAGATCCGCACGCCGAGCACCGTTCGCCGCAGCACGTACCACGACGCGATGATCACCAGCACGGCGATGATCGCCAGCCACGGGATCGCCACACCGGGTAGTATGCGCAGCCCGTCATTGCCGATCCAGGCATAGGACAGGTTGGGATTGAAGATCGTGTTGTCGCCGCCCATCAGGCGCGCGAGCCCGCGCACCGCGGTGAGCGAGCCCAGCGTGACGATGAACGGCGGCAATTTGCCATAGGCGATCAGCAGGCCGTTGAGCAGGCCGATGCCGAGGCCGATGCCGAGGCAGACCGGGATCGCCAGCAGCCCGCCGCCCACCGGCCACAAGGAGGCGATCAGCGCACCCATCGCCGAGGCGGCCAGGATCGAGCCTACCGACAGGTCGATGCCGCCGGTGAGGATGACGAACGTCATGCCGGCGGCCAGCACCGTGTTGATCGAGGCCTGCTGGGCCACGATCGACAGGTTCTGCACCGACAGGAACCTGTGGCCGCCAAGGAAGTGGAAGCCCAGCCCGAGCAGGATCAGCACCGGCAGCATGCCGGCCGCCTGCAGCGCCGAGCGGATCTGCACCTGGCGCGCGGACAGCCCGGCACCTCCCGGTTCGGGTGGCGCAGCCCCTCCCGCCTGTTGTGGAGGCGCCGTGGCGGCGGCACTGGCTGGCGCCCCGCTGGTTTGTTCGAGCTGTTCCATGGACATCGTCCTCAAGCGGCCATGCCGGCCGCGTGTACCATGATGTTCGACTGCGTGATCTCCGGGCCGTCCCGGCCGCCGACCTCTCCTACGATCGCACCCTCGCGCATGACCAGCACCCGGTCGCAGATGCCGACGATCTCCGGCAACTCCGAGGAGATGACCAGGATCGCGATCCCCTTGCGTGCCAGGTCGTCGATCAGACGGTAGATCTCGGACTTGGCGCCGACATCCACGCCGCGCGTCGGCTCGTCGAGGATCAGCACCTTGGGGTTGGTCTCGAGCAGGCGGGCGAGCAGCACCTTCTGCTGGTTGCCGCCCGACAGGCTGCCGACCTGGACCATTGGGCTCGCCGCGCGCACCCGCAGGCCGCGGAACGCGTCGCGCGCCCGCTGCCGGGCACGAGCCAGGTCGAGCACCACGCCGCCGCGCGCATCGCGCCCGACCACGCCCATGTTGATGTTGGCTCCGCACGACATGTCGAGGAACAGGCCCAGACCCTTGCGGTCCTCGGTGAGGTAGGCGATGCCGCGCTCGATCGCCTCGGCCGGCGAGCGGACGCTCACCTCCTGGCCCTCGAGCAGCACCGTGCCGCCGGCCTTGCGGTCGGCCCCGTAGACCAGCCGGGCGAGCTCGGTCCGTCCGGCGCCGACCAGGCCGGCAAGGCCCAGCACCTCGCCCTTGTTCATGGTGAACGAGCAGGGCTTCACCCGCCGGCCGCCGTCGGTGATGCCGCGCACCTCGAGCACCGTGTGCGGGTGGACCACGTCGGGGTCGTGCTGCTTGGTGTAGAAGCTCGACAGGTCGCGGCCGACCATCATCCGCACGATCGATTCGGCGTTGATGTGTTCGCGGTCGAGCGAGCCGGCATAGCTGCCGTCGCGCAGCACGGTGACCCGGTCGGCCAGCTCGTAGACCTCGGCCATGCGATGGCTGATATAGATGATCGCGATGCCGTCGGCGCGCAGCTGGCGTACCAGCCGGAACAGCTGCTCGGTTTCGCGCGACGATAGCGCCGTGGTCGGCTCGTCGAGCACCAGGATCTTGGACTTGCCGTGCAGCGCGCGGGCGATCTCGACCATCTGCTGCTCGGCGATCGACAAGGTGCCGACCAGCGCCTTCGGCCCGAAGGGTGCGCCCAGCCGCTCTAGGATCGGCGCGCAGCGTTCCTGCATGGTCTTGCGGTCGACCTGGAAGCCGGGGCGGCGAAGCTCGGCGCCGAGATAGATGTTCTCGGCCACCGTCAGGTTCGGTGCCAGGGCCAGCTCCTGGTAGATGATCGCGATGCCGGCAGCCTGCGCGTCATGCGGGCCGTGGATGGTGATCGCCTGGCCGTCGATCAGGATCTCGCCGCCGGGGTCGGCGCGGTGCGCGCCGGACAGGATCTTCATCAGGGTCGACTTGCCGGCCCCGTTCTCGCCCATCAGCGCCAGGATCTCGCCGGTCCATGCCTTGAGCTCGACGTCGCGCAGCGCGCGCACCCCGGGGAAGGTCTTGGAGATCCGCCGCATCTCGAGCGCCGGTGGCCCGAACGGGATGCGGTCGCCTGGCTGCGGATTGCCCATCTTTCCTCCCTATGCCCCGTTCGGGGTCTCTTTTGCGGCGCCTGCCCGGGACGCCCGGTCGCCCCGGGGGTCGGTGAGCCTGCGCGCGCCGCAGGATCGCTCATCGCCGGCGGATCGCAAGAGGCTCCGTCGCACCTCAGGCCGGGAGGGAGCTTCTCTCTTCGTCCTGGAGACTAGAGCAGTCCGCGCCCGGCAAGGTTGCGCATCAGGCTGCCGATGCCGAACGTCCAGGGCGGGGCGGTCTCGGCGTGGGCGACGCTGTTGACCAGCCGGCCAAGCTCGGGGCAGGCGATCTCGACGCGGTCGCCGAGCCGGTGGGTGAAGCCGCTGCCGGCCTCCGCCCGGTCCTGGGTCGGCGCGAACAGCGTGCCGAGCATCAGCATGAAGCCGTCCGGATACTGGTGGTGCCGGCCGATCGCGGCTTGGGCGAGCGCCACGGGGTCGCGGCTGATCCGCCGCATGGAGCTGCGCCCCTCGAGGTGGAAATTGTCCGCAGCACCATAGACGTCGAGGGCGAGTTCGAGCCCGCGCACCGTGTCGAGCGTGAAGTGCCGGTCGAAGAGGCGCAGGAACGGCCCGATCGCGCAGGAGGCGTTGTTGTCCTTGGCCTTGCCGAGCAGCAGCGCGCTGCGTCCCTCGATGTCGCGCAGGTTGACGTCGTTGCCGAGACTGGCACCGCGCACGGCACCCGCCGAGCTCACCGCCAGCACCACCTCGGGCTCGGGATTGTTCCACGAGGAGGCGGCCAGGATGCCGATCTCGGCACCCAGGCCGACGGCGGAAAGCACCGGCGCCTTGGTGAAGATCTCGGCGTCGGGCCCGATGCCGACCTCGAGATATTGCGACCACATGCCCTCGCCGATCAGGATCTCCTTGACGCGGGCCGCCTCCGGCGAGCCGGGCTTGAGCGAGGTGAGCGCGTCACCGATCGACTGCGCCAGGCTGGTGCGCAGCTCGGCCGCGCGGCCCGGATCGCCCTTGGCGCGCTCCTCGATCACCCGCTCGATCATGCTGTCGGCGAAGGTGACGCCGGCCGCCTTGACCACCTGCAGGTCGCACGGTGCGAGCAGCACCACCGCGCCCTCCCGGCGATCAAGGCTCGCTGCCAGCACCGTGTCGACCGGCCAGCCGCGCCGGTCGGGGACCGCGGCGAGGACGGCTGCCGGATCATCGCGGTCGAGCAGGCCAGCGAGGGTGGGGCCGGCCTCGGTCACGTCAACCAGCCGCTCGCCGCGCAGCTGCACCAGGCAAGGGCCGCCACATTCAGGGTCGAAGACGCGGCCGACGAGTGTCGCGCGCCCGGCATCCTGCGGCAGGATGCGCGCGGCGAGCGTGCTGGAGGTCTCGGACATGGCTATCGCTTTCCTCGCGCGTCTGGCTTGCGGCTGAACTGATAGCCGCAGCCCCCGCCGGCGTCACGCGGCCGGCACCCGAGCCTGGTCGCATATGCCTTGGCCGCAAGACCCTGGCGCACGCGCCGCCCCGTCGCGTGGACAGGACCGGCCCGCGTGCTTAGGGTCGCCGCATCGAGACGAAAGGGGATGCGCGGCATGCGGCTATCGGGCAAGCGCGCGCTGGTCACCGCGGCCGGCCAGGGGATCGGGCGGGCCAGCGCCGAGGCCTTCGCCCGCGAGGGGGCGGAAGTGTTCGCCACCGACATCCGCGTGGACGGCCTGCCGGCCAGCGAGCGGCTGCACCCGCGCGTGCTCGACGTGCTCGACCGCGCGGCGATCGAGGCGTTGGCCGCAGAGCTTGGCCCGCTCGACATCCTGTTCAACTGCGCCGGCACCGTGCAGGACGGCTCGGTGCTGGACTGCACGGACGAGGCCTGGCGCTTCTCCTTCGACCTCAACGTCACCGCCATGTTCCACACCATACGCGCCGTCCTGCCCGGCATGCTGGAACGCGGGCGTGGCTCGATCATCAACATGTCCTCGGTGGCGTCCAGCGTGAAGGGCGTGCCCAACCGCTTCGCCTACGGCGCCTCCAAGGCGGCGGTGCTCGGCATCACCAGGTCGGTCGCGGTCGATTACGTGGCGCGCGGCATACGCTGCAACGCGATCTGCCCCGGCACGGTGGAAACCCCCTCGCTGCGCGAGCGGGCGGCCGCACTCGCCGCCGGGCAGGGGGTGAGCGAGGCGCAGGGTCTTGCCGCGTTCCGCAGCCGCCAGCCGATGGGCCGGCTCGGCACGCCCGAGGAGATCGCCGCCCTGGCCACCTACCTCGCCTCCGACGAGTCCGGCTTCACCACCGGGACGATGCAGATCATCGATGGCGGCTGGGTTGCCTGAACCTGCCGAGCCGCGCAGCTCGCGTGGAGATCGCCCATGAAAATAACCGGCTTGAGCGCGCACGACATCCGCTTCCCGACCTCGCACGCGCTGGACGGGTCGGACGCGATGAACCCCGATCCGGATTACTCGGCCGCCTACGCGATCCTGACCACCGACGAGCCGGGCCTCGAAGGGCACGGGCTGACCTTCACCATCGGCCGCGGCAACGAGATCTGCGTGCGCGCCATCAGCTCCATGGCGCATCTGGTGGTCGGCCTCGATCTCGACTGGATCCGCGAGAACCCGGCCCGCTTCTGGCGCCACGTCACCTCCGACAGCCAGCTGCGCTGGATCGGCCCGGACAAGGGTGCGATCCATCTCGCCACCGCGGCGGTGGTGAACGCGGTGTGGGACCTGTGGGCCAAGGCGGAGGGCAAGCCGCTGTGGCGGCTGCTCGCCGACATGACGCCCGCTGAGCTCGTGGCCTGCGTCGATTTCCGCTACATCACCGACTGCCTCACGCCGGAGGAGGCGGTCGAGCGGCTGCAGAGCAAGGAAGGCGGCAAGCAGGCACGGATCGCCCACCTGCTGGAGCACGGCTACCCCTGCTACACGACCTCGGCCGGCTGGCTCGGCTATCCGGACGACAAGCTGCGCCGGCTCGCCCAGGACGCGGTCGATGGCGGCTTCGATTTCATCAAGCTCAAGGTTGGCCGCGACCTCGCCGACGACGTCCGCCGGCTGCGTGTGGCGCGCGAGGTGATCGGCCCCGACCGGCGGCTGCTGATCGACGCCAACCAGGTCTGGGAGGTGGGCGAGGCGATCGAGTGGATGCGGGCGCTGGCCCCGTTCCGCCCCTGGTTCATCGAGGAGCCGACCAGCCCGGACGACGTGGAAGGCCACCGGGCGATCCGCGCGGCGATCGCGCCGATCCGCGTGGCGACCGGCGAGATGTGCCAGAACCGCATCGTCTTCAAGCAGTTCATGATGCGGCGCGCGATCGACGTGGTGCAGATCGACAGCTGCCGACTGGGCGGGGTCAACGAGGTGCTGGCGGTCATGCTGATGGCCGAGAAGCATGGCCTGCCGGTGTGCCCGCACGCCGGCGGGGTGGGCTTGTGCGAATACGTCCAGCACCTTTCGATGATCGACTATGTGTCGATCTCGGGCACCACCGAGGACCGGGTGGCCGAGTATGTCGACCATCTGCACGAGCATTTCGTCGATCCCTGCCGCGTGCGGGGTGCGGCCTATCTGGCACCAACCGCGCCGGGCTACTCGATCACCATGAAGCCCGACACCCGCGAGGCCTATCGCTTCCGCGGCTGACCGCACGCTGCGTCGCGCCTTCGTCTCGTCTCTCCAGGCGCGCCTGCGCCTCGTCTCCCCAGGCGCGCCCGCGTCTCGGTTGCGGCATTCCGTTTCGTCCGGCGCGCGGCGTTAAGCATATTGCGTCGCATCAGGCCGGAGGCCACGATGGTGCCAACCCGCACATCGCGTCGCGGGCCTGCGACGACGGGAGCTGCAACGGGATGCTGCGCGGTATCGACAGTCTCTTGGCGCCGGATCTGCTGCACAGCCTCGCCGCCATGGGGCATGGCGACCGGATTGCCGTCGTCGATGCCAACTTTCCGGCCACCAGCTGCGGCAGCCGTATCCACCAGCTGCCGGGCGTGGATGCGGGTGCCGTGCTGCGCGCGGTGCTGTCGGTGCTGCCGCTCGACGATTTCATCCCCGATCCGGCGGTCACCATGCAGGTGGTGGGCGACCCGGATGCGGTTCCCGAGGCGGTGGGCGAGTTCAACGACATCCTGCGCGCCCATGGCGCACGGCCGTCCTCCTCGGTCGAGCGTTTCGCCTTCTACGACCTGACCCGCCAGTCGTTCGCCGTCGTGCAGACCGGCGAGACGCGGCTCTACGGCAACATCATTCTCTGCAAGGGCGTGCTCAGCTAGCCGGCAGCACTCCGGAAAAACCCCAGGCGCTGGGCTCTAGGTGCTCGCCCGCCACGCCGCCACGACCCGTCCCACCGCGGCGAGAAGGGCATCCTGGCGCGCGGGCGGCAGGTGCAGGCTTTCGGCAAAGGCCGTGATGACCAGCGGCGGGCCGCCGGGCGGCCAGGCCACCGCGCAGTCGTTGCACACGCCGTCACCCGTTCCGGTCCGGTCGGCCACGTTCCAGCCGGCCGGCAGGCCGGCGCGCAGCCGGTCGCGGCCGGCGAGGTTGGCCCCCATCCAGGCGCGCAGCCGCCCGCGCGACTCGGGCCCCAGCACGTCGCCCAGCAGGGCCGCCCGGACGAGCCCCGCCATCGCCCGCGGCGTGGTGGTGTCCTGCTCGCCCGACCAGCCACCGACCAGCTCGAAGCGGTCGACGCGCGTCACCGGGTCGCCAAGCCCGCGGATGAAGCGGGTCAGGGCAGCGGGACCACCGACCCGGGCCAGCAGGAGGTTCGCCGCCGCATTGTCGCTCTGCGTCAGGATCGCCTCGCACAGCCCGGCCACGCTCATCGCACCGCGGGCGAGACTGGCGCGGGCAAGATTGGCGCGGGTGAGCGGCGAATGCGGCCGCAGGTCGGCGGCACTGTAGCTCACCGCCGCATCCAGCCGGTCCTCGCCGCGATCGACGCGCCACAGCACCATCGCCGCGAGCGGCGCCTTGAAGGTGCTCTGCATCAGGAAGCGTTCGTCGGCGCGGTGGGCGAGGCGCCGTTCGCGTCCGTCCTCCAGCGCGAACACCCCGAGCCGCCCACCCAGCCGCCGTTCGAGCCGGGCGATGGCCGCCCGCGCCGTCTCGTCGGCCGCAGCGGCCGAGGCCGAGGCCGCCGAGACCGGGCTGGTCGGCGCCGAGCGAGCGCCTGCTGGCCACAGGCCGGCGGCAAGCCCGCAGCCGGCCAGCAGCAGGCCGCGCCGGCCAGGTGGCCGCGAAGCGTACAGTCCCGACGCCCGCGGCTCCGGCGCCTCCATGTCCCGCCCCCCGACTGCGGCAACCAAGACTCCGGCAACCCTAACTCCGGCAACCCTGACTCCGGCAAACCCGTTTCCGGCGCCCCCGGCTCTGGAGCCGGCACAGCCGGAGCCGGCCGGTCCGGCTCCGGCATCTCCCGCCGTGGCACGCCGCGGGCCGGGGCGGCGCTCAGGCGGCCGGCCCGGTCCATTCGCGCACGTGCTCGCCGAGCTCCGCCCGGCGCGACGGCTGCGGCGAATCGGCCGTGCCGACATGGAGGAAGCCCGCCAGCCGGTCGGGTGCGGTGAAGCCCAGGCCGGCGGCGACCACCGGGTCATAGGCGTTGGGCCCGGTCACCCAGCGGCCGGCGAAGCCCAGCATGTGGATCGCGTTCAGCAGGTTCATCGCACCGGCCGCCACCGACAGCATCTGCTCGGAGGCTGGCACCTTGGCCACGTCCTCGCGGATGTGGGCGCCGAGGGCGATGATCAGCGGCGGGGCAAGCAGCTTGTCCCGGGTGCGCGCCAGCTGCGCGTCCGGGACGTCGGGCTCGCGCAGCCGGGTGGCGCGCGCGACCAGATCGGCGAAGGCCTCGCGCGCCACGCCGCGGATCAGCACATAGCGCCACGGCGCCAGGTGGCCGTGATCGGGCGCACACAGGCCCGCGCGCAGGATCAGCTCCAGCGCCTCGCCTTCCGGCGCCGGTTCGCGCAGACTGGCGCAGGAGGCGCGCGACAGCAGGGTCTCGAGTGTGGACATGGGAACCTCCGGGACACGCAGATCTCCTCTTCGCCGCAAGCCCGGCCGAAGGCAAACCCGTCTCGCTCTTGTGCGCGCCCGCCGCGCGGTGGTGCCGGCACGGGGCGTGGCGCCGGTGCGGCGCATCCTGTAGGAGTTCGCCGTCATGCAAGACCGAGCCCCTGGCCCAGCGCCGGACCGCGCGCCCGCCGCAACAGCCGAGGAGGCGCCAACCCCGGCGCCACCTTCGGCCCGCACCTCCGTCCTCGCCGAACTCCGCCACTCCGGCGCCGCGCCCGCATCCGCTCCGGCATCCGGCGCGCGCGCCGCGCTGATCGAGCGGCGCACCGGCGAGACCGACATCCGCCTCACCCTCGATCTGGACGGCAGCGGACAGGCGCGGATCGCGACCGGAATCGGCTTCCTCGACCACATGCTGACCGCCCTCGGCCGCCACGCCCTGTTCGACCTCGACATCGCCGCCGAGGGTGACCTGCATGTCGATTTCCACCACACCACCGAGGATGTCGGCATCGCCCTGGGCCAGGCGTTCGCGCGCGCGATCGGCGACAAGCGCGGCATCCGGCGCTACGGCCATGCGGTGGTGCCGATGGACGAGGCCTTGGCCGAGGCGGCGATCGACATCTCCGGGCGGCACTTCCTGGTCTGGAACGTCGCGTTCAGCCGCGACAAGGTGGGTGCCATGGACACCGAGCTGTTCGAGGAGTTCTTCCGCGGCTTCGCCTCCAACGCTGGCCTCGCGCTGCACGTGACCGGCAGGGCCGGCCACAACAACCACCACATCGCCGAGGCCTGCTTCAAGGCGGTGGCGCGTGCCCTGCGCCAGGCCTGCGAACCCGACGCGCGCGCCGCCGGTGCGATCCCGTCCACCAAGGGCGTGTTGTGAAACTCTACGACAGCTTCTTCTACCCCGAAGGCTCGCGCAAAGCCGGCCAGCCGCCGCGGCTGGTCAAGGACGGGATGTGCTGGCCCTGCCTGTTCCTCGGCTGGCTGGGGCTGCTGGTGCTGGGCAGCTGGCTGTCCGCCCTGCTGGCCGGCACGGCGACCCTGATCCTGCTCACCCTGTCGGCCGCCGTGCAGCCGGGCTGGCCGATCCTGGTCGGGTTCAACCTGCTGCTCGCCCTGTTCGGCAACGACCTGCGTCGCTGGGAGCTCGGGCTGCGCGGTTTGGCGCGTGGCCCGGTGGTCGCCGGCACCGGGCGCGACGCGGCGCTGCTGCGCCTGCTGGACGAATGGACGCCGCGCCAGGCCGCCGCGGGCGAGGCGCAGCACGGGCGTGCCGAAGGCGCGGGGGAAGGCGGCTGATGCGGGTCAGCGTCGTCGATTACGGCAGCGGCAATATCGCCTCCGCCGCGCGCGCCCTGGCCGAGGCGGCGGAGCGCCACGCCATACGGGCCGCAATCGAGGTCACCAGCGACCCGCGCGTGGTCGCGACCGCCGACCGGATCGTGCTGCCGGGGCAGGGGGCTTTTGCCGATTGCGCCGAGGGCTTGTCGCGCCACGGCGATCTGGCCCGGGCGATCACCGACCGGGTCGAGGCGGGTGCCGCCTTCCTCGGCATCTGCGTCGGCATGCAGCTCATGGCCGAGCGCGGGCTCGAGCACCGCGCGACCCCGGGTTTCGGCTGGATACGCGGCGAGATCGCGCCCATGGCGGCGCCCGGCCTGCGCCTGCCGCAGATGGGCTGGAACGAGCTGGTGCTCGCCCAGCCGGACCATCCGCTGGTGGCCGGCATCGGCCCCGGCGATCACGGCTATTTCGTCCATTCGTATGCCTTGAGGGATTACGAGCCTGCCGACATCATCGCCACCGCCGACTATGGCGGCGCCGTTCCCGCCCTGGTCGCCCGCGGCCGGCGATGCGGCACGCAGTTCCATGTCGAGAAGAGTCAGCATGTCGGCCTCACGATCCTGGCCAACTTCCTACGCTGGAGCGCCTGACATGGCGCCCGCGCGGAGTGCGGGCGGCGCTGCTCCGAGGCTGTCGGCGGAACGGCTGACCAGCCTCGACGACGACGACACGCAGGCGCTGTGCGAGGCGACCATCGCCGCGATCATCGATGGCGGGGGGTTCGGCTGGGTCAACGTCCCGTCGCGCGCGGTGATGGAGCGCTATTTCCACGGCCTGATGATGGTGCCCGAGCGCTCGCTGTTCGTCGCCCGGCTCGACGACAGCATCGTGGGCGCCGCCCAGCTCGTCCGGCCGCCGCGCAACAACGAGGCGCAGGCGATGAGCGCCACCCTGATGCACAGCTACATCGCGCCGTACGCGCGCGGCCACGGCCTGGCGCGCATGCTGACCGAGGCGGTCGAGGAAAGTGCCCGCGCGCTCGGCTACCAGATCCTCAATCTCGACGTGCGCGAAACGCAGACTGCCGCCATCTCGCTCTATCGCAGCATGGGTTTCCTCCATTGGGGCACGCACCCCCACTACGCCCGGGTGAGCGGCCGGGTGATCAGCGGGCTGTTCTTCTCCAAGGTGCTGCAGGACGGCGCGCTGGGCGAGGGCGGCAAGCTCGACCCGCGCGGCGACAGCGCGCCGGGGGAGGGCCTGCAAGAGGACGGCATGCAAGGGAGCGGCGCGCGGGCGAACGACGTGCGGCAGGGAGGCCCGTGGCAGGACGGCCTGGGCGGGGACATGGCGGGCGGCCCCTCGTGAGACGGAGTGCCCAGCGGTGAGCGCGCTCACCCTCTATCCCGCCATCGACCTCAAGGGGGGCGCCTGCGTGCGTCTGCGTCGCGGCGACATGGCCACCGCCACCGTGTTCTCCACCGACCCGGCCGCACAGGCCCGCGCCTGGCAGGACGCAGGCTTTGCCTGGCTGCATGTGGTCGATCTCGACGGCGCCTTCGCCGGCCGCACGGTCAACCGGGCCGCCGTGCTGGCCATCCTCGCGGCCTGCGACATGCCCGTGCAGCTCGGTGGCGGCGTTCGCAGCCTCGAGCAGATCGAGGACTGGCTCGGCTGCGGCATCCGCCGCGTCATCCTGGGCAGCGCCGCGGTCAAGCAGCCGGACCTGGTGCGCGAGGCCTGCCGCCTGTTCCCCGGGCGCATCGTGGTCGGCATCGATGCGCGCGCCGGCCGGGTCGCCACCGAAGGCTGGGCGGAGGCGTCCGAACTGGCGGCGGGCGAACTCGCCATGCGCGTCGAGCAGGCGGGGGCGGCAGCGATCATCTTCACCGAGATCGAGCGCGACGGCATGCTCGACGGGCTCGATCTGGCCGGCACCGAGGCGCTCGCGGCAGGCGTCTCGCTGCCGGTGATCGCCAGCGGCGGCGTGGGCGGAGTCGCCCACCTGCAGGCGCTGCGCGAGGCGGCAGGCCGGCAGACCAACATCAGCGGTGTGATCATCGGCCGGGCGCTCTACGACGGCACGCTGTCACCCGCCCAGGCCCTGTCGGCGCTCGGCGCCGCGCAGACACCCACGGCGCCCGGCGCCACGTCGGGGGCACGCGCGCCATGCTGAAGCTGCGGGTCATTCCCTGTCTCGACGTCAAGGATGGCCGGGTGGTCAAGGGGATCAATTTCGTCTCGCTGCGCGACGCGGGCGACCCCGTCGAGCAGGCGGCGGTCTATGACGCGGCCGGTGCCGACGAGCTGACCTTTCTCGACATCACCGCCAGCCACGAAGGGCGCGACACCATGCTCGATGTCGTCTCCCGCACGGCTGCGCGCATCTTCCTGCCGTTCACCGTCGGCGGCGGCGTGCGCTCGACGGAGGATATGCGCCGCCTGCTGCTGGCCGGCGCCGACAAGTGCGCGATCAATTCCGCCGCCGTCGCCCGCCCCGAGCTGGTCGCCGAGGCCGCGCGCAAGTTCGGCAGCCAGTGCGTGGTGGTGGCCATCGACGCCCGTGGCGACGGGCGTGGCGGCTGGGAGGTCTATACCCATGGCGGCCGCCAGCCTACCGGGCGCGATGCGATCGCCTGGGCGCGCGAGGTCGAAGGGCTGGGTGCGGGCGAGATCCTGCTCACCTCCATGGATCGCGACGGCACGCGTCAGGGGTTCGATCTCGACCTGCTGCGCGCCTGCAGTTCTGCCGTGCGCCTGCCGCTGGTGGCCTCCGGCGGCGTGGGCACGCCCGAGCATTTCGCCGAGGGCGCCGAGGCCGGCGCCTCCGGCCTGCTGGCGGCCAGCGTGTTCCATTTCGGCGCCTTCAGCGTCGGCGACGTGAAGCGCCATCTCGCCGCCCGCGGCCTGCCGGTGCGCGAGCAGGCCGGCAGCGACATCGCCGGAAGCGGCATTCCCGCGAGCGGCAGTCCCGCGCATCTGTCCAGCATCGTGAACGGGTGATGAGCAAGCAGCCAGCCGCCGCCAGCCGCAAGGGCAAGTCGAAGAAGTCCGTGGCCGCCCTGCCCAAGCGCAAGGCCGCGACCCGCAAGGCGATCGCCAGGGTTGCCGGCGGCGGCAAGCGTGGCGAGGCCGCGACCGATTTCCCGCGCGAGGTATCGCTCGCCATGCGCGAGGGTGCGACGGCCGCGGTCCTCGACCGCCTGTTCGACACCGTCAGCCTGCGCCGCGACGCCGATCCCAACGTGAGCCACTCGGCCCGGCTGCTGTCGCGCGGCCGGCTCAAGGTCGCGCAGAAATTCGGCGAGGAAGCGGTCGAGTGCCTGATCGAGGCGGTCGCCGGCAACAGCGAGAAGCTGATCGGCGAAAGTGCTGACATGCTCTACCATCTCATCGTGATGTGGGTGGATGCGGGCTTGCATCCGAGCGACGTCTGGGCGGAACTGCGCCGTCGCGAGGGCACGAGCGGGATCGCCGAGAAGGCGGCCCGTCGCGACCCGGCGGGGCCCTGAGGGCCCGCGGCGGGAGCGAAGCTGAACGGAGGAGACGAACTCATGACCATCGCCGGCCGTGGTGCCTACGATCCGTCCAACGTGTTTGCGCGAATCCTGCGCGGCGAACTGCCGGCCAAGATCGTCTTCCAGGACGAGCATGTGGTCGCGTTCCACGACATCGCACCCAGGGCGCCGGTGCATGTGCTGGTCATCTCGCGCGGCGCCTACGTGTCGTTCGCCGATTTCGCCCATCGCGCCTCCGGCGAGGAGGTGGTGGGCTTCTTCCGCGCCGTCGGTCTGGTTGCGACCCAGATCGGCCTCGACGAGGAAGGCTACCGGGTGATCAGCAACATCGGCGGCGATGCCGGCCAGGAAGTGCCCCATCTCCACGTCCACCTGATGGGCGGCCGGCAGCTCGGGCCGATGCTCGTCCAGCCAAGCTGAAGCCCGCCTGCTGCCGACCAGGCCCTGCCGTGACGCGATCGGGCCGGGACCAACTCGCGTCCGGTGTCCGCGTCATGGTCGGCTCACGGCCGGCATCGACGCTCGCGCGCCGCATCCGCGCGCGGGCGCTTTGGCCACTCGGCGCTCGCGCAGCCCCTTGTCTGAGCTGGCGGGAAGGCTGAAGCTCACGCCAAGCGCGCAGATGACGCGGAAGGGGAGTGAGATGTCCGGCCTATTGACTGCGTCGCCGCGCGTGCGGTCCATCCAGCGATCCGCGCTGACCATTCTCGTGGTGGCCGGTGCCATCAACTATATCGATCGCGCGACACTCGCCGTCGCCAATCCCCTGATCCGCCGCGACCTGCATTTGTCCATCGCCGACATGGGCTATCTGCTGTCCGCCTTTCTCTGGGCCTATGCGTTCGCCCAGTTGCCGACCGGCGCCCTTGTCGACCGGATCGGCCCGCGCAAGTTGCTGACCGCCGGGCTCACGCTCTGGTCGCTCGCCCAGGTGCTCGGCGGATTCGTGCGCAGCTTCGGCGAGTTCTTCGCCGCCCGCGTTCTGCTCGGCATTGGCGAGGCGCCGCAGTTCCCGACCGGGGCGCGCGTGGTGCGCGACTGGTTCAACCCGCGCGACCGCGGCACGGCCACCGGGATCTTCAACTGCGCCTCCTCGCTCGGCACAGCGATCGGCGTGCCGCTGCTGACCTTCCTGATGCTGCGCTTCGGCTGGCGCGCGATGTTCGTGATCATGGGCATCGCCGGTCTCTCCGTCGCCGCCTGGTGGTTCACGGTTCATCGCGATCCGCCCGCGGTCGATCTCACCGCCGAGGAGAATGCCTACCGCACGCATGGTGATCCACCCGGCCAGCGCGTGCAGGTGACGTTCGGCGAGTGGCGGCGGCTGTTCCACTTCCGCACGACGTGGGGGATGATCCTGGGTTATTTCGGCTGCATCTATCTCACCTGGATCTACACTGCCTGGCTGCCCGGCTATCTCGAGATCCAGCGCCACATGAGCGTCAAGTACACCGGCATCGCCGCCTCCATCCCGTTCGTCTGGGGCGTGCTGGGCAGCGTGGTTGGCGGCTGGTTCGCCGACGTGCTGCTGCGTCGCGGCGCCTCGCCGATGAACAGCCGCAAATGGCCGGCCGCCGCGGCACTGTTCGGCACCGCCTGCTGCACGGTGGCCGCCGCCTACGTGAGCAGCACGATCCTGGCCATCGCCTTCATCTCCGCCTCCCTGTTCCTGGTCTACGTGACCAGCACCTGCGCCTGGGCGCTGAGTTCGGTGGGGGCACCCACCAACTGCACCGCCTCCATCGGTGCGATGCAGAATTTCGGCGGCTATCTTGGCGGTGCGCTGGCGCCGACGGTGACCGGCCTGATCGTTCAGGCGACCGGCTCGTTCGTCCTCGCCCTGGTGGTCGGTGCGGTGATCGGCACCGCCTCGGCGCTGTCCTACCTGTTCATCGTCAAGAACCCGGTGACCACGGCCGATCTCGAACGGCTCGGCGCGCTGCAGCCGGTTCTGCACTGACGCAGGGCCGACCAGCTCGGCCCGGATGTCCAGGTCCCAGGGTCAGGCCGAGCGGCGCTGCGATCCGGCCGGCTCGGCGGCCCGCGCGTCGCGGTCCGCCGCCGCGGTGAACATCGTCGCGTCGAGCTCCGACCAGCCGTGCAGGTCATGCGCCGTGACGGTCCGGACCAGGACCTCCAGGCCGCGAGCACGGGCCGCGCCGATCAGCGGGCGGTAGGGCAGCGGACCGGCCGGGTTTCGGCCGGAGGCATCGATCACCAGCAGCGAGAACGGCCACGACGCGACGATCGGCTCGTACTTTTCCAAGGCCACGTCATGGTCGGCGGTGAGGGCAAGGGCCGGATCACTAATGATGCGGCGCAGCGGCGCGGTGACGTCCGACCAGCTGCGCGGATCCGCGAACGGCGGAACGTCCGTGACCACCAGCGTCAGTCTCTGCCGCAGGCCAAGCCCGATGGTCTGCAGAGCGTAGTCCAGCAGCTTGCGGGCGTGCGGCTGGACAAGGGCGTCCCAGGCGATGGGCGCCAGCACCGTCGCGCAGCCCTTGTTGCTGTTGAGCTCGCGCTTGCCCAGATCGACGCGCAGCAGATCGGCGAGGAAGGCCTGCTCGGGATTGGCGCCGGGAAAGCCGCTCAACGCGGACAGCGTCCGGCGCTCCTGCGGCTGGAGATCGACAAGAACGAACGGCCTGCCCTTGAGGTCGCGGCCGACAACCGGCTGCACGTCTGGCCTCGGGCTGTCGCTCAACCGCGTCAGGAACAGTGCCGCCTCTGCCTCCTTCTTCCGGCCCTCGCTGAGCAACCTGGCGGCGAGCATGTCGGTGATCCGCGGCGCGCCCGACTGCGGCGCGTCATCGGCCGAGCCCGCCGTGACCATCACAGCGCCGACCGCCTCGGCCACCCTGGCGCCGTGCTCGAGGAGGAACGACACCCTGATCTGTCTTACCATCCTGTTCAGCCGCGACTCGTGCCGCTGCTCATCCTCGCCTTCGAACCAGATGATGAAGTCCTGGTCGTCGCCGCGCGAGAACACGTCCCTGGGTCCCAGATGGCGCTTGATAATGCATTCGGCCGCCTGCATCGCGCGCAGCGCGATATGCTGCCACTCAGATCCGTAGGCCGCCGAAAGCGCGGCGAGGCTGATGGCGTGCAGACGGCCCACGCTGCGGTCGCGCACGGCGCGCGCACCCTGCGTCGCACCGTCTTGTCCAACCGCCCGTGCACTCTCCGCCGCCACCTGCCGGATTGATCCCGCCACACCCTCGGGAGTCTGGCCGTCCCGCCCGGCGAGCAGATCCGTGATTCTCCTGAGGCGGGCGGTGGCAAGCCCGTTGTTGAGATGCTCGGTCAGGTCCCGGATGGCCTCCATCTGCCGCGCTTGGCGGCGGTAGCTTTCTGCACCGCCGAACTTCACCAGTTCAGACGGCCCCTCCTACAGCAGGCCGCATACATCGGTGGCGTCGATCTTGGGAGAGCTCTCGCCAAACTTCGACCGGAACAGCTCGATCAGTTGGTGGCGGTGCCCGACTTCCTCCTACGCCATATCCGTGAACATGCGTGCCGTGTCCGGGTAGTCCGCGCGCAGCGCCTCCGCGAATTCGGTGTAGGCTCGGCTTGCCTGCTCCTCATTGCTGATGGCCAGCGCCAGGATTTCGGCGTCTCTCAGGTCGTCGATGTGGCGACCGCGCCGCATCCAACTGCCGGGTTTCTGAAAGGTCTCGCTCAAGGATTTAGAACGCCTTTCAAAACCACCCTTGCAGAGCGCGCAGGCAAATGAGCGAGCACGCGAGCGAGGTAAAGGCGTGATGGATGTCGAGCTTGCGCTCGTAGCGGATGGTGAGCCGTCGGAAC
>Ga0080006_1269387_pt1 | contig 50823 bp, 31 predicted proteins | sample RS3BMetagenome_FD_69209 | JGI IMG/M metagenome (GOLD analysis project Ga0080006, IMG submission 69209) | Ferric oxide microbial mat and aquatic microbial communities from Rainbow Spring, Yellowstone National Park, USA - RS3B (SPADES... ... | reverse complement strand
GTCTCCATGTCGATGTCGATCTTGCGGCGTGAGAGGTTATCGACGATCACGACCTCGTGACCAACCGAGGACAGGTGTAGGGCCGTTGGCCAACCACAGAAACCGTCACCACCAAAAACTAGAATCTTCATGTCTATTCATCTCCCCTGATTTGAGCGTCTCTCCGACGCCACCTACGGTTATCCAGTCGCTCGTGCCTTTACCTGCTCCGCGGCAGGCAACGGCCTCGAACGAGATCCACTACCAACATCAGCCCGGCCGTTGTGCGCCGCCCCTCATGGCTGGTCGCTTGACCAAGCCCTCGTACGCCGCACCATTGCTCCTTGCAGTCGTTACTACCATGCATGAGCACATTCGTGATCGCTCACCGAAAGTCAGCCGGGCCCAGCCAACTACGTCGATCCGACCAACACAACGGCCGTTCTCATGGCGTCACTGCCGGCCCAAGCACATGATCGGGTTCCTCGATTCATCCAACCTCCAGCTTCGTCAACGAGACTGCGCCCGACATCGTCGCGATGTCGGTGGGATAGAGCTCCGAATAGTTTGGGTAACCCCCCATGACGGCGTCGTAGAGATCGACGCCATTGGCGTCCACCACGACCGGGGCTGCAACCGTCAGCAGGCTGTTATCCCCCAGTTGGCCGAAGAGATTGCCGCCGACCCCATATACCTCGCCATTGGCGAGTGAGAACAAGGTCGATACTCCTGGCGACGACACGCTCGTTACACTCTGGCCCGCCGGCAAGGCGACTGGAAGTGGGTTGAGCACATTGAAGAAGCCACCAGTGCCAAGTTGCCCCGTGGTATTGGAACCCCACCCGTAGAGTGTGCCGTTGACCTCAGCAAAGCTCTGGTTGTAGCCTGCCCACACCCCTTGAGCCTTCGCCGTCAATCCAACCAAGACTGGACTATCACTCGGGGCAAGCGTGCCCGTTCCCAGCTGTCCATCCTGGTTGGCACCCCAGGCGTACACCTGGCCGGTCGAGGTCAAGGCGTAGGCATCTGAGTAACCAGCGGCGAGCTCGGTAGGTACGACCCCAGTTGCAAATGATACGAGCGTCGGCGACTCCTGTGACACGGTCGACCCATCTCCCAGCTGTCCATCCTGGTTGGCACCCCAGGCGTACACCTGGCCGGTCGAGGTCAAGGCGTAGGCAGAATATTTACCCGCTACAACCTGGGTCACGCCCGCTCCCAGCGACGCCACCAGGCTAGGAACTGACGTTGCTTGGGTCGACCCATCTCCCAGCTGTCCATCCTGGTTGGCACCCCAGGCGTACACCTGGCCGGTCGAGGTCAAGGCGTAACTCGAGAGGCAACCAGCAACCACCTTCGTTACTGTCCCTGGTACGTCCACCGAGCTTGGGGCACCGACGGTACTCACGGACCCATCTCCCAGCTGTCCATCCTGGTTGGCACCCCAGGCGTACACCTGGCCGGTCGAGGTCAAGGCCAGCGAATGATCACAACCCGAGGCCAATTGGCTCAAGGTCTCGCTCAATCCAACGTTGACGGGGACCGTTGACCCTCCTGGGCTCGCGACCCCGAACCCTTGGGTTCTATTGTCACCCCAGGCGTAGAGCTGGCCATCGCCGCTCAGTGCCAAGGAATGGTACCCCGTCGTCAACACGCCGTTGCCTAACTGAGCGTCAAAATTGGCTCCCCATGTGTAGACCACGCCGTTGGTTCCGAGTGCCATCGCCGCAAAGCCGCCAGCCGACGCACCGTTGACCTGTAGCACCCCGACAGATCCGGGCATCGATACTCGTACCGGCAGGTACTGCTCTATCGTTGAGCCGACCCCATCTTGTCCGTCGTAGTTACCACCCCAGGCGTAGAGTTGATGCGTGCTCGTGATGGCAAAGGCATTGAAGCCGCCACCGACAACCGAGGTGATGTCGACGCTGGGCATGAGGACTCGTGTCGGGATGTCAGCATTCGCCTGAGAGCCGTTGCCTAACTGTCCCAGCGCATTCGTACCCCAACCATAGATCTCATGCGTCGACGTCAACACGTATCCGTCTGCATTACCAGCGCTCAGTTGCACCGGTTGCACTCCTGTGGGCATTTGCACCAGGACCGGAGACGACAGACTACCGGATTGGGATCCGTTGCCTAATTCACCGACGCTATCGCTGCCCCAGGCGTACACCTGGCCGGTCGAGGTCAAGGCGTAGGCGCTATTGCATCCCGCGGCGACTTGGGTGACCTTGATGCCGGTTGGAAGACCGACGAGCACCGGACTGTCTTGTTGCGCACGACCGCCATCGCCCAATTGACCAGCGTAATCAGCACCCCAGGCGTACACCTGACCGGTCGAGGTCAAGGCGTAGGCGCTATTGCATCCCGCGGCGACTTGGGTGACCTTGATACCGGTTGGGATCGAGCTTGGCTGGGGCGTCGCCACATCCAATGAGCTGGTTCCCCCACCTGCTTGGCCCTGATCGTTTTGCCCCCACGCCAGAACAGAGCCCGCGCTCGTCAGTGCCAGCGTGAAGTAGCCACCACCGACAACCGAGGCAATCGTAACGCCTGCCGGCAGCGTTGCCGGAACCGGACTGGTAGCGTAGGCGACCGTCGAAGCGTTCCCTAACTCGGCTAACGGGTTTTCGCCGATCGACAGCAGACCACCGGTCTTGGTGACAAGATAGGAATCGTAGGCTGCCGCTCCGATGGACGCAACCTGGGTCGACCCTACTCCAACCATCGGCTGTGGGCTCTCAAACGAGTAGCCCGCGCTATCGACGGAGACGGGAACCTTTGCACTCGACGCCTGTATCTGACACACCACCTCTCCCAGTGCCGCATCGCTGGGAACCGCGCCAGCCGTACCTGGTCCGGAGCAGCTGGCATAATCCGAAGCTCCGTTGGGCCCGATCGCGCCGGCGTACGGGCCAAAGACCGCGCTCGAATTCGAGGAGTTAAACCCAAGTGAGATGACATTGCCACCGTTATCGGTTGCATCGCCTGATGCATCAACGAGCTGTGCAACGAGGTCTGCCGTGTAGGACCCGGAAACCCCCGAGGAGATAGGATAGACGGCCACCCTCACCGACGTCGCAAGGTCACTTTCGGGCTGCACGCTCTCTTGGGCATCGAGACGCCTACCCGCCGCAATCACATCCGCACTCTGGTTGACTACGACGAACTTTGGCAAAACCAGTTGGCCTACTGCAACCATCATGTTGCCGACGTTGACTCCGCTGCCAAGGGTACAGGTCACCGATGCACCCAATCCCGAACTATCTGCGGTCGCGATCGCAGAACATCCAGATCCGCCAATCACAACGCCAGAGCTCACAACGCCAGACAGATCCACATAGGGCAGATGTATGACTACCTTGTCACCGGCGGCCAAGGCTTTCGCGTTCTCCAACGCCACCGTGCCAGTGGTCTGACCGCCAGCTTTTACACCGGCAAAGTTCCAAACGGGTGTCTCGGTGTTGGCCGCCAGGGACTCCGACCCCGAAAGCCCAACACTCATTATCAACCCAGCAACTAAAACCGTGGACGCGAAGCCCCGTTTCCACAAATTCACCATCATGACTCCTTACTTCTTTTACTTCTTACACGACGACAGCACAACGACCCAGGGTTCAATCTCACGTCACTATCGGGCAGCTACCCGCATACGCTCGCCTCCAAACACCCGGGGGCCAAGGGGCGCTCTCCTATCCACGAAGAGCACTCAGACGATCGACGACAGACACCGCCACCTGCGGCTCGGCAACGCCACATCGAGGGCACGCCACACCCCCTGACGGGACATTCAACCAATAGCCCGAGACCACATCCCTCGTGGCCTCGATATCGCCCACAATCGTCGCAGCACTCACCTGCTGCCCACTCGGATTGGTTGAAATACCGGCATAAATGACGACGTTGGGGTTTGCCTGGCGGGCCATCGCCGCCGCCCGGTCGACAAACTCCCTGTAGACGCTGGGCTGACCCTCCAGCCCTTGCGCTTGTATATCGATGGCACTTGAATACTTGGCATAGGCGGCGACAATCCCCGAACTCAAATAGGCATTCCAGATATTGGCACCAGGGGCGATGACCTCTGCGAGGTTCGCCGCCGGAGCACTAATAACCTTCACGTCCAGCGCCTGCGCCTTCGACGCGACAGCGCTGGCGGTCGCCAACGGGTTCGCCTGTTCGGACAATGGCGTAAATGACCAATGCTCTGGATCGAACAGAACCGATCGCTGACTAGGCCCATTGCTAACCAACCTGTTGAACGTCCCCACGCTCTTGACGTCATCGGCGAACGTGACCCTCCAGCCAGCTAGCCATGCGGGAACGACACTTGGCGCAATAACGGTGACGTTTGGGGAATCGAAATAGCGCCGAACATAATCTTGCCCAGCAACTGAGGCCATCTTCTCGAGACCCGATGCTGCAACCAACCAGTGCAACCCACCAAAGGCCCCAAGGGTCGCCACTCGAGACCCACGCGTCGACGTAGGTGGGACCACCCGCCCCTTCGCCTGGGCGCCACAACTCGCCAGCACACTAGCCCCCACGAGCAGTGTTATGGCAAGTGTTATGGCAGCGGCCCTACCTTTCATGGCGCATCCCAACCGGCACTCCGGCGGTCGCCAACATCTCACCGTAGCGGGATCGTCGATAGGGTGGCAGCGAAAATATCCCGCTGAGCAAGCCAACCTTGCGGACAATCGTAAACGGCAACCAAATGACCGCGAACGGAAGCTCCTGCCAGAACCCGTAGTACAGCGTGACCGCCAAGAGAACCACATATTGGGGCAAGAGACCGATTGCCAGGAGCACGACAGCCCTCAACGGAGAGAAGCCGCCGTGTGGCACAAGGAGGAAGAAAATCAGTGCGCTCACGTAGGTGATCGGCCGCATCAAGGCGCTCATCTTGTTAAACAAAAATCGCAGCTGGACCAGGTAGCGAGGAGTCACGTCGTTGGCCGTACCTGGGAAATGTCGTGAGGCGACGTGGAAGGAAGCTCTTGACCAGCGAGTTCGCTGCTCGATAAACGCGCTAAATGTCTGTGGAACGTCCTCGTAGATCACAATGCTTCGGTCGATCACCGACACCAAACCCAGGCGGCCCAGATTGAAGGTTAGATCTGAATCCTCCCCATTCATGCCTTCAACAAATCCACCAACGGCCACCGCCTCCTCACGTCGGAACGCCATAAATGTTCCCGGGATGTTATTGCCATCCAACCGTTCGTAGGCCAAGCGAGTAAAACCGAAGGTCATCAGACACTCGAATAGCCTCCCTTTGGTGTACCAGGCCGGTAGGTCCGGATTGGGCAGGTCAAAGGCACCAACGCACCCTATCCCGGGGTTCGCAAACCAATTTGGCAAGTTGACAAACACCTGCTCATCGACGAGGATGTCGGCGTCGATACGCACCACGAGGGCCGCCGAGGTTGCCCCCAGCGCATTATTGAGCGCGACCGCCTTACCTCCATGCCTTCCAAGCACCACCTGTACCTGCAGGGACTGTGCCCGAGACGCTAGGTCATGGAGGACTTCGACGGTGCGATCAGTCGAGCCATCATCAGCCACGAACAGCCTCACAACACCCCCGTACACCGATGCAGCCCGGTCGATGGAGAAGATGGTATCGGTGATGGCCGACTCTTCATTGAAGGCTGGCATGATGACATCAATTGCAGGCAATGTACCCTTCGCCTGGCCGGGTTGTTCCTTTGCTCGAATCAACAACAGAACCACTTCAAATAGCGAGAACAACGTAGGTATCAACAAAAAGACGATGAGTCCGCTAGCGGGAGTCTCCTTGAGAAACCACGACCCAATCAAGTGGAAGGATGCCCCAGCCAGGACAACGACGACGATGGCGATCACAACCAGAAGAGCGGTGCCACGAAGGCTCGACACCTTCGACGAGAAGCGGTACCGCTGGGGCAGGAACGTGGTGCCAAAGATCAACCCCATCAACGACGCGAAACCAAGCATGAGGGTGACCAGGTCAAATAGGAAATAGACGATGCCGGTCGGGACAAAGAGAAGCGACGCAAGCACAAGGCTGGTTCCCGTCACCACTGGTGCGCCCACGATATAAACAGCCACGATCCCGGCACCAGCTAGCAACGAAAACTTTGATTGCGCCCGGGTTATCTGCAGCGATAACAGGGCCCCCAGGATCAACAGGTAGAGCAAAGGATCGACATTGCTGACATAGGAGACCGAGGCTGGATGGCTCACACTTGCAACTGTCAGGATTTTGTACAGCAGCCAACGTACCGGGACCGTCACCTCGTGATAGTCAAGAGCGATGAACACCGACCAAGCAAGTGCAAGCACCATGAAGGCAGCTACCCGCCTCAGGCTCGTCGTTGGCTTGGGTAGAATCACGTACCGCAGACCGTTACCGAGATCGCCCTTACCGCCGGACACTATTGCGCCAACCACGATGGCTCCAAGGGCACACGACGCCACCAAGAGGGCTATGACGTGAAGTCCCACGATCGATCAACGCCCTCTGGAGATGGTCACATTGCCTGTGATGCCATCCAGATACGACCTATCAGCGCGAGGAATAAGGACTTGCACTTCATAGCTCACGACACCAGCAGCAACTGAAAGCCTCGGGAAAATCTGACTCACCTTTCCCTTCAGCTTCGCAAATCCAGCGATTGCCGGACTGAACACCGCAGTTGCTCCAACGCGGACCAACCCAATTTGTGTCTCTGGAACCAGCACATCGATCACTGCCCGTTTGGAGCCCTGGATGACCGCAACTGGCGCCGTTGTTGTTGATGATCCACTCTGTGATGAAGCCGATGGGAAGAGTTCGAATCCGGGCGATACAGCGATGTTGTTGCCGGCTGGTGCCGACGTCGGCGATCCGGACAGACCGGTAGCTGCACCGAGCGTGCCGTTCAGTGAGGTAACCTTCCCACTGATTGGAGCGACAAGGTTCTGGGTCGAAGCCTTGCTCTGATCAGCGTAGAGTGCAGCTTGATCCTTCTGAGTCTGGGCCTCCACGTTGGTCAAGTCACTCTGCAAGGAGACATAGGTGGGAAGATTTGCATTCAGTTGGCTCGTATACGCGGCTTGAGCCTCGGCAACCAGCCGTTGATCCTGCGTGACCGTCGCAGCAGCGCTCGCGCCTTCGACGGTCGCCGTCGACTGCGCCTGTGCAAGCGTGACCTTGGCATCGGCTACCTTACCCTGCGCATCCAAACAATCGACCACCGCTGGGGTCGCAACGGACCCCGTCCCAGCAACGCCCGCGCACTCGGTCTGCTCGGTGGTTTGGGCAAGCGAGAGTGCACTTTGACTCTGCGCAACCACACCAGCCGTTGAGTTCGTAATCGCTTGCTGTTGCGCCTGGGCCGCCGCCAGCGCGTTGTTGGAGTCAGTCAACTCCTGGGAGAAGATCGAGACAAGCGAAGTCTGGTCTGAGCTAAAAGATCCCTGTTGTGAACTGAGGAGTTTGCGTAAATAGGCTTCCTCGTGCATATCAGAACTTACCGTGGCCTGATACTGTGTAACGTCTTGAGACAGTCCTGGGACCGACTCTTGAGCGATGACTTGACCTGGCTTGACAGACTCTCCAGTGTGCACCATTACGCGTGTAAGAATGCCACTCTGTGGAAAACTCAGCGAAACCTCGCCCTCACTGGCTACTTCAGCCGACAAGTTCGTCAGTGGCGGCGTGCTGGTAGCAAAGAGAAAAACCGCCACTAAGACGGCGCTTGCGATCGCCCCTCCTAGCCCGAGATACCATCCACGGTGCCCGGGTCGAACGCCATGTCCCCTTATTGGCAGAACCTGAGGTTCCGCATAGGGCACGACCCTGGTCGTTGCACCGAGGGTAGCGTCCGTGACGTCAATAACCTCGCGGTCCGGTGCCCCCGGGCGCTCTACATCAGCCATAGCAACCCAACCTTCCTTGGGGAGAGGCGCACGACAGACGACGCATCGCCACGGTGCCACACCACGGCCAAGTCGCCCACGTACTCCATGAAAACAGAAAACGTCGGCTTCCTTGTGGTGTCAGCGCTCCTGATGACATCTCATTCGCAAAGAAGTTAGCGGCAAGCATATCAGCTTTGGGTGAGACTTATCGGTGCTTTCTAGGAAAACCTTTAGGAATTTGTAAAACCAGCCCGCAAATTTCCCCCCAATGTGGTTCCAACCACTCAGTGCTGTCCTTTTCACGAGTTACACGCAGGCAAATAGTGGTTCATGTCCCGCTCGCTGGTCGTCAATGCGTTAGCAGTCGCGCCAGTTCCCTCGCTTTGCCCATAGCTCCGGCTACAGCCACAGGCCAAGGGCACAGCCAGGACGACAGTCGCCGGTCTCCAGATTGATCCATGCATGCACCTCCAACAGGTTCCCGACCAATCCTTCCCGAGCTCATTGCAATGCGTCAACGATCTGAGCCCAAGAGGCAGCTCTGCGATGAATAATCCCCATGTCTTACAACAACGATCAGGTCCTACAACGATAGTCACGCGGCGACGGTAGCGCGAGAAGACACAGGAGGCGTCTCGTGAGAGGGATATGGCCATTTCGGTGGTGGCCGCGAATGAGCAAGGGGTGCGAGCATCTCTTCCACTCGACACCATCGGGTGTGAGCGGCCATCAAAGCAACAGCGCGGCGATCAGACCCCAGCGCATCGCGAGAGGACAGCAAACCACGTCGACACACCGACTCCAAGCTCACATGGCGAGACGCGTAGAGGTGCCGACCAAGACCACGAAACAGGCACGGTAGCACCGATGACGCCGAGCACAGGGAACAATGCGGGCGTTCCCGCCAACGCACCATCGCTCCGCCTGAACGGCTTTAGTGCACGGACTCAACTTCAGCATCCATACTCGGTGCTCAAGCACTGAGGTGATGGAGCGTGCAGCAAGCAGCCGAGGATCATCGCCGCCAATTGGCCCACTTTGAATCTCGATCGTTCCCGGCCACGAGGTGGCACCAACCCAGTCATGCCAGTTGGTCCGATACGCCACGCACGTAGCTGCCAGAGAAGGTGGGCCAATCGCTCGTCGGCCAATCGCTCGTCGGCCAACCGCTCGTCGGCCAAGCCACGCAGATCCAACAACCAAGACTCCACCCAGATCAACCCGTCGTACATCGCCAGGTTCGCCCACGCCAGATCGCTCGAAGCTAGCCTCCAGTGAGGGGTCTGCAGGCTTACAAAAGCGAGCCCATCCCTACCAAAGACCACCCTCATCGAACGGACGCAATCGACGGGGCTCCCGTGTGGAGAACCAACTACACGAACCCGCCCCTCGACCCGACACGTCGGATCGGCATCACGACCACCCGCGCCTCAGCTACCTTTGGCTCGGGAGCTTCCCTCGCTCATGCTTGCGTCGCTATCGGGTGTTGACGCGCGCACCATACCCAGCGACAGGACCGCATGAGTTTGTGGCGACGGAGCGATAGTGATCGACCGAGGATGGAGCTGCCGGGGTTTTGCACCAGCGCCGGATGTAGGTCGTGGGGGACTCCAGCGCAACGAGAAATCGCACAAATTCGAGAAGCATCGCCCCATAGGAACGACACTGCCGATCAAGCTTCTGGCTGTGAGCACTTGGTCAACCCCGCTACAGTAGTGGCGAATACAGACTAGCTTTAGCCTGGCTCAGGAGACACCCGGGGTTCGTACATGGGAAGGGATCGATCCGTGAAGAGAACCAAAGGGACGACCAGACTACTGCTTGGGGCAGCCACCGCTGGCATGGCGCTCTCCTTAGCAGCATGTGGAGCCACACACACAAAAACCCATAGCGCAGTCGCCCCAACAGCTCCCCAACATCACCAAACAACATCACCAAACGGAACGATTTGGCTACTTGCCTACTCGCATTTCAGTCAGATCATCGAAAACCCCAAGGTGCTGACCCTCTTTGAACGCGGCACCATCTACGAACCGGTCACCCCACGGCAAACACCGTACGACCTTCGCAACGTAATTCCCACCGTTGACTTTCATTCAGCAACTCTCTTTGCCAGCCAGGTAGAATCACCGGCGTTCCCAACGTCAATTGGGGCAATAATTTATGACAATGAACGCTATGCCAACACGCCGCAAATCGAACAGGCAAACCCGGTACACTACTATTCTGAGGTCGCACATCTAGCCGAACAGCACCACCTGACTAGCATCTGTGACTTTATCCAACCTGATCGCCTCCCACCTGATGAGCGTCAAGCTAACCACGAAGTCCCAGGCTGCACAATTATTGGGCTCAATACGGTACAACAATCGGAACGTGGCCCCCAAACCTATCTCTCGGTCGTAAGCAAAGCCGTTCGTCTCATCCGATCAATCGATCCATCGGCACCGATCATCGCAGGACTATCGGCCAATCCCCGAGGGACTCCCGTAACCGCTGCGGAGTTAACGGCTGACATGACCATCGTTGCTGGGTTGGTGAATGGATTCTGGTTGAACGTACCTGCACCAGGGGTCGGCTGCCCAGCATGCCACGCACCTGACCCCGCATTACTCCAGCAGGCTCTCGCTGATCTTCCACCGACATTTTCGACCAGCTAACTCCAGATAGCATCGAAACGCAAGACTACGAGAGTGCTTGAATGAGTGGGGTCGGGTCCGAAGCATTGCAAAGTGGACAGCTCACACTTGGTTCAGGCACGTTCAACCAATACCCTTGTACTTCGCTGGCGACGGATGTGATGGCTTGCACAAGTTCCACACCGGTCACCGCTGAGCCTCTGGGGTTCGATGATAGACCTGCAATGACTGGACGCCCAGGGAAGACGGAATGCACAATCTGAACATCCCGATTCACGACCTTTGCATAGGTTTCGGCATCTCGCTCCGACTGTTGAACCGCATTCAGTCCGATCATCGAGCAAGGTGGCACCTCATTGACAGCACTACGACTACCGGCGGGAAGCCGTGCCGATTGAATCAAATCACACATCGAGAATAGACCGTGCTCTTTGGCCGCCTGTGCAACTTCACTATCATATTGCATCGGATTTTCTTGCTGACTTGTTGGCGTCAGTGGTGAAAGTTGATTGTCGTACACAACGCCTGTAATCCCTTGAGGGATTGATTCGGATGAAGCCATAGAAAGAAATACCGTGGCATCATTGACCACTAGGACTCCTGTATGCCCATCGATTGTCGCGGGGTTATGATACATGGTATCAAGCGTCCCTGTCTGGAGGGCGGCCATTGCACTTGGAGTCGTTGCTAGGTCTTTGACGACATTCGTCGCCGCAAACCACTGCTTTCCAACCGGTATGCTCGCTTGAGCTTGCGCGGCCGTAGGTAAGCTAACCCCAAGTGCCACGATCGTGCCCGCTGCAACTAACTTGAGCCACTGTGGGCTTTTTTCTATGAAAGTCATAGATGTTCTTCGACATATTGTGAAATTTTCTTAACGAATAACGCAGAGAGTGGTAAACCAACCATGATTTCGCGGATAATGACAGGAATACCGAAGATTCTGCTCCAGCATGCCGTTCTCGAAGATCCTTGGCGCTGAGCCATCCACACCCCCTTCGAAGGGCGCTTTCTCGCTTATCCTCCCGAATGCGTCGAATTGGCAACAACAAACACTTTCCTGATCTACCTGGGCCCAACGATGAGCCCCCGTTCGCCCGATGATATACCCTTCTTGCCTGACGGTTAGGCGGTGTACCTTGACGCCTTCAGTTATCGGTTACTCTGTGACAGCAAACGCGTTACAGGAATTGGGGCCGGCGCCGGTACGTCGAGCGATCGTACACCAGTGATGCACTAGTCGCTGGTGCTAACATCCAGTTTCCCTAAGCCGTCCAAGCTCATGAGCGATGACACGGGGGTGACTTGCCCAGTTCTCTCGGCGAATCGTCGACGAATCCTACGCTTGTCACACTGGTGTCACCAATCCCCAGAGCCAAGTGCGACACATGCTCTTACCGACCGGCCGTCAGACCCACACCGCTCATGACCGCCAAAAGTAAGGGGTCCATCACTCGGAGCGCACCTTGCGGTGTGACAAATGTCTAAACTGGAATCCAAAAGCTCTGGAGGTTTCATAACTTGCGTCGTTCTATTCGTTTCACTGCCGTTGCCGTCGCTGGGGCGGCTCTACTTGCAGCCTGTGGCTCAACAAGTTCATCATCGACTTCATCGTCGAGCTCGTCAACACAACCGATCAAGGGTGGCACCGCCTACTTCGCCGAGCAACCAGGGGCCTCTCCTAACTACATCTTCCCAATCACCCCGAGCGGGGAGTTCGCCGTCAACAACCTTGCCCAATTTCAGGTTCTCATGTACCGTCCGCTCTATTACTTCGGCATCGGGAACAAGGCGGCGATCAACTACAACCTCTCCATCGGCGATCAGCCGGTCTTCTCGAACGGCGACAAGACCGTCACCATCACGTTGAAACATTACGAGTGGTCCAACGGCACCCCCGTGAGTGCCCGCGATGTCCTCTTCTTCATCAACCTTCTCAAGGCCGAGAAGGCTAACTGGGGTGCCTACGTCCCGGGTGCCTTCCCGGACAACGTCGTCTCGGCTACGGCACCCAACGCCTCCACCGTTGTCTTAAACCTGGACAAGGCCTACAACCCGACCTGGTTCACCTACAACGAGCTCTCACAAATCACACCACTACCCATGGCCTGGGATCGAACCTCGTTGTCACAGGCAGCGCCGAATCCGAATGCCGCGAACCTCCCTGACACCACAACCGCCGGTGCCAAGGCCGTCTATACGATGTTGAACTCACAGGCCACCGACCTCTCCACCTACGCCACCAGCCCCATCTGGTCAATCGTCGACGGTCCCTGGAAGCTCTCGAGCTTCACCACTGCTGGGCGAGCGGTCTTTGTCCCGAACGCCAAGTACTCTGGTCCTGACAAGCCAAAACTCTCTGAGTTCGTCGAATTGCCCTTCACCAGCGCTTCCGCCGAGTTCAACGTGTTGCGTGCTGGCAACAACGCTGTCACCTATGGCTACATCCCGACCGAGGACCTTACCCAAAAGGCGACGGTTGAGTCACTTGGCTACAACGTCGAGCCATGGGTCGATCTTGGCTTTAACTTCTTCCCCATTAACCTGAACAACCCGACCTACGGGCCAGTATTTCAGCAACTCTACTTCCGCCAAGCCCTCGAACACCTCGTCGACCAGCCCGCCTGGATCACCCACTTCCTCGATGGCTATGGAGTAACGAGCGCCTCCCCGGTGCCAACCCAGCCCAGCAACACCTTTGCCGATGCCACCTCGAAGACGATCCAGTATCCGTATTCGATCTCGGCAGCGAAGAACCTTTTGACCTCTCATGGTTGGAAGGTCGTCAATGGTGTGATGACCTGCGAGAGCCCTGGGACATCAGCGACCGAGTGTGGGGTCAATATCCCCAAGGGTCGTAAGATGACCTTCAACCTAATCTACGCCTCAGGAGTGACCTCGCTTGCTCAGGAGATGACGGCCCTCTCATCGGCTGCAAAGCAGATTGGAATCGATTTGAGCATCTCGGCGCAGCCATTCAACAGCGTCATCTCCGATCAGCCCCAGTGCACCGCCACCCAGTCGGACTGCACCTGGGAGATGGTCAACTGGGGCGGTGGCTGGGAGTACAGCCCAGATAACTACCCAACCGGCGGTGAGCTTTTCGGTTCCGGGCCAGGACACACCGGGTTTAGCAACTACGCCAACAGCCAGGCGAACCAGCTGATCGACGCGACCCACACGGCGACCAACGCCCAGGGAGCCCTGGATGCCTACCAGAACTTCATGGACAAGACGCTGCCGGTGATCTACCAGCCGTACCCGGACTACTCGATCTCGGCGATCTCCAAGAAGCTCGGTGGGGTCACCCAAAACCCTTATCTCAACCTCGCACCTGAAACCTGGTACTTCACGAAGTAGGGGTCCGGGCCCTCGACCGATTCACATTGCCAAGAGCGCCAATGATCGGCGCTCTTGGTGCGCTTTAGCACGACTCGATCACGACCCAGAGCCGATAATCGAATCGCTACGACCAACCCGACTCATGGGCAGCGAGGGTTCCCAAGGGCCGACGGACCAGGGTCGCACTCGTGCCGCTGGCTACATGAGGGGAAGGGTGGAGCAAGCCAGAGGTGCTAGCCAACGCGCTCACCACAGCAGATAGCTGGTAAAAGCCTGTCTGCGCGCGCCAAGTCCAATCTGTCAGACCGCTCACCCGATGCTGGCCAAAGGAGCCAAGCAATTGAGCACTCCAGGATGCACCGTCCAAAGCGAGGGGATCGCTATCATGACGCAACATCACCGGCTGACCATCACTGTGATCAAGACGCATCAGAGAACGCATCTCGGCCCATTGGACCGGTGACGGGAATCAAGTGGCCACAGCCCGCATGTGAGCCCAGAGCGCAGTTCCCCGCCCAACAAGATTGCAAACGAACCACCAGAAGAGACCTTGTGCACCTATTTCCGTTTGCACGAGCGCGACCCCCATGCCATGCGACCTTCACGCCGACACTGGAGCAAATTCGAAACGGGACCAAATTCGACAGGGTGCCAAAATCGAAACCGTGCTCCCCGACGGACTCCGCACCCGTACACATGACGGCTCAGTTCATCGCTAGTCAGTCGCCACCGGTCGTGGCTCTACCTCCCCAGCAGGTGCCTCGGGTGTTGTCTTTAGGCTCAAGCCCTCCGCTTGAGTCAGGCGCTGGCCCACCTTGGCGGCGAGTTTGGGTGCACCCAGAATAATGGCGACACCGACGATGATCCATCCACCGGAGACCACCGGGAACCAAGCGGAGGCACCGGTGGGATAGGGAATCACATTGCGATACAGGGTGTAAACGATTAGCACCCCAGCCAAGATCGGCAAGACGATCTCCCAGGTTGGCACCGATCCGCGCTCCCTAAAGAAGAGGAGGGCCACAGCTCCGATCGTCGCCAGCAGATAGACAAAGAGGATGATCAGGGTACCGATGGTCCCGAACCAGAGGAACTCGTCAAATGCGGTCGCGCCAAAGGCGATTGCCGAGATCCAGCTGATCGCCAAGATCACACCAACGATGAGCGTGGCGGCTCGCAGTGGGGTCTCGGTTTTCGCGTTCACAACCCCAATCCCCTTCTCACCAAAGGCATCTCGCGACAGCGAGTAGGCGAGACGGGAGGCACCGACCGTCGAGGCGAGCGAGCAGCCAAAGGCCGAAACCACCGTTCCCAACGTCACGATATTGCCGAGCCACGAAGCGATGTAGGTTGACCCAAGCGTCCCCAACAGTGAGCCGGTGTTGGCAAAGGTCGTGAGTTGGTGAGCGCCGGTTCCAAAGCCCATGACCTCGACCGCGGTTACGAAGACGAAGTAAACTCCCCCGAAGATGGCGGTTCCAACGATGGCACGAGGAATATCTCGGCGCGGACGCTTCGACTCTTCACCGAGCGTTGCCGACGCCTCGAACCCAGCGAAGGACAGAAAGCCAAAGACTACTCCCAAGAAGAGTGCGGAGAACCCGATGGTCTTGGCTGGTTCAAAGACGGTGAGCGTGAAGTGCTGTCCCTGTGGTCCATGACCAACAATGAGCTTGATCAACACAATCGCCGACAGGATGACGATGAGGGCCACGGTGGTGAGTTCGGTGCCGAGGAGCACCCGTGTGCCGTTCTTGGCCGGTCGGATCGCCAGGTACCAGACACCTACCAGCTCAATGGCCGCAATCAGGAACGGCGCCCACGTCGGTGGCGACGACCAAATCGCAAGGCTCTGGAGCAGCGCCGTCAAAAAGATCGCCGACGCCATCGCCGTCAAGAGGCCATAGAAAATATAAGTACCCATCAGTGACCAACCCGCGATTACGCCAGCTCGGGGACCAAGGGTCGCGCCGACAAAGCCATAGACCGAACCGGAGTGATGAAAGCGTTGGGTAAGACGTGCAAAGACATAGGCGATAAAGAGCACCCCCACCAGTGCGATGACGAACGTCAAGGGCACCGCACGCCCTACCGTCCCGACGGAACCCTGCGGATTGATGTTGGCCGCCATCGAGGGCGCCATCAACGCGACCGATACGCCGACAACCTGCCACAACGACAGACTCTTTGCGAGCTTTGGACCTGCTTGGTTGGCCATCTCCCCCTCCTTTAGAACACCAACCGACCCACCTAAGAGCCCACCAGTGGATAGGATGCCTAGGAGCGCGTCGTTGGGGTCACTGAATATGTTTTAGCAGATTCAGTTGCCATGCGTACCGTTTTTTTGTTAACATTTAATTGCGAGTAGCTCATCGCAGACGGCAGAAAGGGCAGACCATCATGACCGAGGGACAGATACCAGCGATCGATGAAGGCAAGCTCCACGCCGCCGAGACCCACCTTGGTAAGCACCAGATCGACGCTATTGCCGCAACCTACATCGACAACGCAGGTATCGCTCGTGTCAAGGCGATCCCGGTCGAGCGCCTCGACGCTGCGCTGCGCTCAGGCATTGGCATGTCACCGGTCTTTGACGCCTTCCTGTTCAACGACGAGATCACCGAGTCCCGTTACTCGGGAGGTCCGATGGGCGATCTGCGACTCTTTCTCGATCTGGACTCGCTCACCCCAATCCCGGGGATGCCTGGTTGGGCGTTTGCAGCCGTCGACCGATTCGACCAACTCCTTGCCCCACACCCCAACTGCTCCAGGGGTTTCCTCCGTCGCCAGCTCGCTCGACTCGGCGACCGCGGTGTCGCGGTAAAGATGGGCTTTGAGATCGAATGGGCGGTCTCACGCGGAGCTGACACGGGCTTTATCGCAGCGACCGATGGGTCCGCCTATGGCCTCACTCGTATCGTAGATCTTGCGGACTATGCCCGGGCCCTCCTGGTCAACCTCCGCAACGCCGAACTCATTGTCGAACAGTTCCACCCTGAATATGCTCCGGGCCAGTTCGAGGTCTCACTGCCAGCGATGGCGCCGTTGGTCGCCGTCGACAAGGTGGTGCTCGCCAAGACCATTATCCGGGCCACCGGCCGCACCTTCGGCCTCACCACCTCCTTCGCTCCCGTGGTCGAGGTCAACGGTGTTGGCAATGGGGGTCATGTACACATGAGTGTGACCCGCGACACAACGCCACTCTTTGCTGGTGGCGACGGGCCTGGAGGTTTGACCCGTACGGGAGCGGATATCGTCGCCACGCTGCTTGATTGGCTGCCAGGACTCCTGGCCATTGGCGCCCCCTCTCCGGCAAGCTACCTACGACTCGTACCGAGTCACTGGGCCGGTGCGTTTCAATGCTGGGGGATCGAGAATCGCGAGGCGGCACTGCGTTTAGTGGCCGAATCAGCGTTGGTCACTCGGGCGAATGCCAACCTAGAGATCAAGTGCTTCGACCTGAGCGCCAACCCGTACCTGGTCGCTGGCGCACTGCTGGCTGGGGTGCACGCTGCCCTCGACGATGGGCCGCCCTTACCTGACCCCGTCGGTGCTGATCCAGCTCGAATGCCGGGAGCGATTCGACTCCCTCAGTCCCTCGATGAGGCACTGGCCAAGCTCTGGACACTCAAGCCCCTGCTCGATACCATGGGTCCAGAGCTCGTCGAGGCGTTCATCGCCGTCCGCAAGGCTGAACTCGCACACTTCGCGTCGCTCACCCCCGAGGAGATCGTCGCCGAAACCCGGTGGGTCTACTGATCATGGAAACCACCGTTGCCGAGGTAATCCGGGCTCAGCTCGACTCACTCACCAAATCAGAACGCAAGATCGCAAGGCTTCTGCTTGAGGACTATCCGGTCTCAGGTCTCGCCGGCATCCCATCGATCGCCGAGGCCGCCGGCGTCAGCGCGCCGACCATTGTGCGCTTTGTCACCAAACTGGGATTCAAGAACATCGCAGAGATGCGCGAGCGCCTCCAAAGTGAGATCAGCACGCGCTTGGCATCGCCACTTGAGCGGCTTGGGCCGGCCGACAGCCATGCCCCGATCACCCTCTTGGGAAGCTCAGAGGCGGAGCTACTCGAGGCCGTCACCCGCAGCTTTGTCTCTGTCAACCCAAACGAACTCGAGCAGTTCATCAGGCTTCTCTGTGACCTCGATCGTGAGATCATCCCGATCGGTGGCAGGATATCCCATGTGTTGGCCCAGCACCTCTCCTGGTCACTCCAGGTGCTGCGACCCAACGTGCGCGTCGCACGACAATCAGCCGGCGAGCGCATCAACCTGCTCCTCGACGTCGATGATCATTCGGTGGTCGTTGCGTTCGATTATCGACGCTATCAGCCCGACACCATCCGCTTCGTCGAGGTCGCCAAGGCCGAGGGTGCCACCGTGTTGCTGGTCACCGATCCCTATCTCTCGCCCGCTGCCAAAAATGCCGATGTGGTGTTGACCTCGGCCATCGGGTCATCGGGGGTCTTTGACGCTCTGACGCCGTCCTTCGCACTGATCGAGGCGCTGCTGACGCTGGTAGCCAAACGCCTCGGAGGACCTGCCACCGATCGACTCGCCAAGTACGAGAAGCTCACCGCCAAGATCCTTGAGGATGATCAACGTATCATCGGCTCCTACCGAGGACAGGGATAGCCATGGCCACAACCCCCAACAGCAACGATGACGTGGCCGCCGCAATCGCCGAGCTACCCCTCGTCGACCATCACTGCCACAGCTTCTTTTCGAGCCCACTGACCGATCAACTCATCGAGGACAACCTCACCGAATCCCCCGACGCCCGCGCGGCGAGGACCTCCACCTTTGACTCTAACCTTGGCCTTGCTACCCTTCGCTTCGTTGGCACCAACCTCTTTGGCCTCGAGGCTCCCGTCACCCGCGAGGCCTACCTCGAGGCCAGACGGCCCCTCACGCCGAGCGAACTCGTGACACGCTCACTCACGGCCGCAGGAGTCAGTGATCTGCTCGTAGACACCGGTTATCACGCCACCGAGCTGTTCTCAACCACCGAGCTCGCAACCCTCACCACGGCTCGGGTACACGAGATCCTCCGAATCGAAACGACCGCTGAAGCGCTGCTCAACGAACTGCAATCGCCTGAGGAGTTCCTCGACGCCTGGCCCAACCTGCTCGCACGGCTCGACCCAACGGTGGTTGGGCTCAAATCCATTGCGGCCTACCGGAGTGGGCTGGCACTCTCGGGCGAGAGCGCATCGCGCTCTGAGGTCGCATTCGCGCTCGGCCACGAGCTTCGCCATCAGCCCACGAGAATCAGCGACCCGATGGTCATCGGCTATCTCGTACGCAGCGCCATCGACATTACCCGTCTTCCGGTACAGTTTCATATCGGCCTCGGTGACCCCGACGTACGACTCGCCACCGGTCGACCTGGTCACTTACAATCGCTCATCGAGTTTGCCAACCAGCACAACACGGCGATCACCCTTTTGCACTGCTACCCGTACCATCGAGAGGCCGCCCTGCTAGCCCACGATTATCCCAACGTCTACCTCGACCTCGGCCTTGCGCTCAACTTCGTCGGCCCTCGCGCTACCGAGGTCCTCACCGAGACACTCGAACTTGCCCCCTATGCCAAGGTGCTCTACTCCTCGGATGCCTATGGGTTACCCGAGCTCAACTACCTCGGGGCGATACAATTTCGAACTGCCCTCACCCAACACCTCACCCAACTCGTGGACCAACGCTACCTATCGACGAGCGGAGCGCTTCGACTGGCTGCCCTGATGAGCCACGAGACTGCCAAGGACCTCTACCAGCTCAGCTGAGTCCACGTCCTGACGCAACTCCATCTTGTTATCGTCGAGGGGATGGCTATCGAGCGCTCACCATCGATCTGATAGGACAATGGCACAACCTACATGTCAAAGCCCACGAACCCCGCCGGGGGTAGATCGCTTGACCACCGGCTCCTTTCCCGGAGTGCACGGGCAAGCTCCTTGGACAACAGAGCGATCCATGGATTTTGTTGCGAGCCTTGCTGGGCCGCGCCAAGGCTGACCGTTGCACCTGGTTGAGATCGTCCCCCTCGACTGAGCCATGCCCGGTGGGCGAGGCGCGAGCGACCGGTGACCACGAGAACTGGCGGTGCCTTTGGCTCTTCTGATCCTCAACACTCACCACTGATGGTGGCCAGTGACGCAAAGAGGTAACACTGTGGTGTGTCTTTGCACTCACCAGTGTTGATAGCCGCAATCGATGTGCATATTCAGCTATAGCAGTGAGTTATCGGGTGTTCGCGTTTATTTCTTTAGCCAAATGTTACTTTTTTCTTAAACTACTTGTATTATGAGTACGTTGTGTGAGAATTAGCGGCATCTTCAGGTTGGCGAGCCCTTTCAGGCTCTCCCTCTTGTTGCCTCGCTCTGACCGAACCGGAGTACCCAGGATGTTACATCGAATGCCGCGATCAGTTACTATGGCCGCTTGGGCCCTGCTTGGAGCCCTCGTGCTGACGGCAGCGACACTTCCGATGACGCGCCTTGCCTCCGATCAGACCAGCGTGGAGAATCCGACGTCGCTTGGTTTGCCGAGTTTCGGAGCCTCGAACCCATTCCCTTTTGGCCTCTACGTCGCCGGGAACGCAACCCTAACCGGTACCCAGGGCAACGATACCACCGGAGCGGCGGCCATCGGTGGTGAGTTGACCGCAACCAATTTTACTATTGGTGGCGCCTGTGGAGTTCTCTGCCCAGTCTCGCTCGTGGCGCCCGAGATAGCGAACAGCTCTGACCTGAACGTCGGGGCGGGCACGATCTACGTGAACCCAGCTCCGTCATCGAGTTCCTACACCCTCCACAACAACGGATCAGGCCAGATAGATTCAGCGACCACGACCGCGCCGCTCCCATTCTCGGCGGTGACCAACGCACTCCAAGCCGACGCCGCCTCATGGTCAACACTGAGTCCAACTGGTCAGGCTGCCTACTCGAACGGTGGGTCTGTCCTTACCCTCACTGGTAGCAACCCCAATCTCAATGTCTTTAATCTCTCAACATCACTCGTCTCCTTACCCACCACCCACACGACCGTCGAGATCGACACCCCCGCCAACAGCACGGTGCTGATCAACGTCGGCCCCAGCTGGACGGGCGATATCGCCCAGATCACCTCGTTGTCGAGCTCCCCAGTGAGTGCATCGCACATCATTTGGAACTTTGCGTCGGCCTCGCAGCTAAACCTTGGCAACGCAGGGTGGTTAGGCACCGTATTTGCCCCGTCTGCCGCATTCACGGGAGGTGCTCAGATCGATGGAGACCTCATCGTTGGCTCGCTCACACCCAATACCAATGACGCAATCCCTGAGGTTCATGCCAGCAGTTCCCTCTTTACCGGATTGCTGCCACAGCCAACGGCGCCCACGCCTCCCACGCTTGGGCCATCAACGCCGACCTTTGGCGTTACCAAAACGTTTGACGGATCGACGGGACCCGTGTCGGTAACCCTTCCCCCAATCCCGCCGCTTGGAGGTTACTCCTACACGATCGCGGTTGCCGGGACTGGCACCATCGCTGATCCGCTTGTCCTCTCCGATTCCCTGCCCACCTATACCGGCCTGACCTATCAGTCGGCGACGATCAACACGATCAACGGCCTGCACGGATCGTGTACCACCACCCTTGGCGTCCTCACATGTACCATCGCTCCGTCATCGACCACACCCATCGACTTGGCCAATCAGTCACCTATCGGTACGATCACGATCCCCCTCTCCTTGGCCTCATCAATCCGACCAGGAACGTTTTCCAACACTGCGACGCTTGCCTATGACGGCACGAAGGTGGCTACCTCCAATACCGTCACCACCAATCTCGTCGCGACCCCCACGTCACCATCACACCCAATCTCGCGCAATCACCAAGCGACTCCCCCGTCGGCCGCAACCCAGAAGGTGACATCGACTTCGAAGCCGATTACCGAAGCAAAAAGTATTGCCCCAACGACGCCCCAACCCGTCAAGCTCGTCACCGGTCCGCCAGCCGCACCGACGACGAGCACCACCGCCCTCGAGGATGGTCTCGCGCTGATCGGTCTCGGGGCTGGAGCATTCGCCGCCCAAGCTATCCGTCGACGCCATCGACGACGCCGTCAGCTCGCCTGAGAGTTGGCAGCACGGGCGTCAACCGATAATGACACCCATTGGGGCGATGCAAATCTAGAGGTTTGAGCGCTCGATCATCCACCAAGGATACCGTGGCACCCTCCAACGATCGCTTGCGCATCGACAGCTGGGTCTATCGGTATCTTCCGGGCGTACGTATACGTGCCGAAGACACCGACGCGTCCGTCAGCCCAAGCAAGCGCCAACCGCTCAACCGACAACCTCTTGCCGAGGAGCCGTCCACGACCAGCATGGCACGTGATCAGTAGACACGCAGATCCCCTCCGATCACAACCGAACGACCACGGGCCAAGCGAGGTCGCCATAACCAGTGAAGCACAAGCCACCGTCCAAACGCACGGGTTCGTCGATCGTGCCCACAGCCATTGACACCGGCTGATCGAGCGTACGCAAGGACCGCACTGACCGAGCTCGCGTGATTACCCTCTGACCGTACGACTTTTCGATAGGTTGATGGGGAACATCGACTGTTGTGAGGACACGGTCACGTCATCGGCCACGGCCTTCCCTCGTTGATCGGGCCCAACGCAAGGTTGTGAGAACCATGGCCAGGGCTGCGAGAGTACGTTGTGAGACCATAACTCCAAGGAGCGTCACCGCACCCGTATCAACCATGCTGGCCGGCATCAGTGCCGGGCTTTCGATACCGTGGTGACACGCCACGGTAGCGACCCGCGCTGAAGGCTAGGCAGCATCCGTTGAGTTGTTGCCTGAGTCCGTCAACGGTGCCACACCCGCGGGAACCACAAACTCATCGAGGGGTAGTGGCCTGGCCAAAAGATACCCTTGACCATAGCGAACACCGAGGCGCCTGAGTGTCTCGAGCTCTCGTTCGGTCTCGATGCCTTCCGCGATGACGAGCGCCGCGCTCTGGGCAGCGAAGCGTACCGTCACCTCGGTGAGTGACTGATGGACCCGCGTTCGATCGATGTCCTTGATCCAAGATCGATCGATCTTGATCATCTGGGGTCGAATGCTCGAGAACAGCTGTAACGAGTTGTATTCCGGGATGGTGTCGTCGATCGCCACCTGCAACCCCACGGGGAAGTGTTGCATCAGCTGGGCAAGCGAAGCCATCGAGTCCGAATCGTTGACACGTCGTCCCGAGATTTCGAAGAAGACCTCCCCGTGGCGATTCTTGAGCCGAATGAGCTGGTTTGCATCCCCCTCGGTCAGAAAGCGATGGCTCACGTTCACACTCACCCACAGCTCAGCCGGTAGCGTCTCAAGAGCCTCCAGTGAGTGCGCCAGCATCGCTCCTTCCACCGTCAGAGCGGTCTTGACATCGAGACCAGCAAGGTAGGGGACCGGGGATGCGTCGTTGATCCGGTTCAAAATCTCGTACCCGACGACGGCCAAACTCTCCAAATCCAAGACTGGCTGTACAAAGGTGCGAATCTTGTGGTCTCCTGCGGGATGCTCGATGGCCTGAGAGCGTCGTAGGCTCCGCCGAGCCTGTCGTGGGGTGCCGGGCGACAGCCTCGCCGACGGGACCTTCTCTCGACCCTTGGCCGATGGCTCTTGGGTGTCGAGCAGATATTCTGAGGGGCCATAGTAGAGGACCGACTCCCAGTCGGCGACCTTTGGCTCGATGATCAACTCCGATGGGACCACAGCGACGAGCTCCTTCTTGCGACGCTGACGTTTGGCAAAGATCGGCCGGATCTGGACAAAGATATCCTGGATGCTGTGACGAATACCGATATAGGCGACGATCGCGTAGCTTGCCAGCACAAGGTTGATGATCGCAAAGACGGCGTTGTTCCACAGCGAGCTGTAATAGTCGTTGATGAGGGTGTAGATGGTCAGGGCGATCAGCACGTACGGGGCAACCACAAACAAGAGTGGAGCCACCGTTCGACTCTTGACCTTCGGGGTTCTCACGAAGGCGCCATGCTCTCCGGTCAATGCTTGCACGAGAGAACTCGCGGTGCCAGCCAAGTTGACTGGAATGAGAATGAGGTTGAACCCATAGATGCGGGCGATGTCCAGTCGCCGATACCCACTGTACTTGAGGTCGGTCGACATCGCCCAGAAGTACGGGAGGGCCAGGAGGGCAAGATAGGGGCTCACAAGCTGGTTGGCGAAGGGGAAGATCAACAAGATCACCAGCGCCAATGAGGTCCACGTGATCGAAGCGAGATAGTTCGTTCGAAGCGCGAACTCACCGAACCGATGATCGACGTTCTTCCTCGCAGCCCCCTTGAAGCGTCGGCGAAGCTTGGGAAGGATCAACAAGCCGCCGTCAGCCCAACGCCTGCGCTGAATCGCCAGGGAACCAAAGTCAGGCGGTGTCGCCGAGTAGCTGAGTCGCTCAGGATAGTTGTAGATCTTCCAACCCGCCATGACCAGATCGATTGACGACTCGGTGTCCTCGATCGCCGTTCGGTCGCTGACGTAACGCCGAATCGGATAACCGCCTTCGTAGGTGACACTCTCGACGGCCTCAAGAGCGGCTTTCCGGATGACAGCATTAGCACCAACCCAGAACGAGGCTGAATAGTTCGTCAAGCCCTGGTGGACGATGTGCTGGATGTCAGTGGTGGCGCCGGCGATACGCTCCAAACGGGTACCCGCCCCGGGATAGGCGCTGTAGGGAGTTTGCGTGACCCCGACGTTGGCGAACTCGTCCTGTTCCAAGAGGTGGACGAGGCGTAGGCAGTACTCTGGCAACAACGTGCTGTCAGCGTCGAGGGTCAAGACGTAATCGGGGTCACGAATCACGAGGTCGGCTAGCTCCGGATCGGTCGGAACCAGGGTTCTGCCCGAAAGGGTCACGACGTCGCAATAGGCTCCCCCCATCAGACCAAGGTACGAGTTCAGGTTCATCGCCTTGTTAGCCTCATGTGACAAGGAGACATAGCGTTTACGCTCAAAGCTGGTTAACCGGGCAGTGAAGGTGTTGACGAGGCGCGCATACAGCTGGCGCGCTCGATCGGTGCTGAGATAATCACCCGATTGAGCCGCCTCACGGAGCGCCACCGCCATCATCGAGAAGTCGGCGGCCAAGCGCTCGAAGACCTGTTGTTTCAAGAAGATATCGGTATGGTCCTCGATCGGCAGCGAGCTGGCTTGGAGCTCGAGCCAGGAGACCGCAAAATCATAGTTCTCACCAAGGCGGATCATCCCATCAGTGTCGAGGTTCGTTGCGTCAGCGAAATCGCGCTCGAATTCTGCTTGAGCAGCCAGAAGATGTGCCCGTGGATAGGCCAACAATCGCTCAAGATCCCCAGGAAGCTCCCGAGCACCCTCAAGCAGTGCACGGTTGTGGTCATCGGTCGGCTCTGGCGGGTCATCGATAAGGAGCACGATCTCAATGTCTGGATACTCCTGCAACGCGACCGAAAGCAAGGTTGACCGGATGACCCGCGTCTCCTCCCGGTACGAGGGTACGATCGCGGTAAGCGTCGGTTGCCGGGAATCGAAGAACTGGTCGATAACTGCCCTTGGGACCCTGCGGTGCTGACGAACTCGATAGAGGTAGCCAAGGCGGCTGGTGAGATAGGCCACCGAAGCAAAGATCAGCAGCGTCACCATCGCGAGATAGATGATCGCGAGGAACTTCTGCTGCAGCGTATACGCCTCTTGGTTCAAGAATTGTGAGCTGAACCAGTAGATCAAGTACGTGATCCAACCAACAATCGTGATAACGATCGCTAAACGCGCAAGAATCACCCGGCGCTCGGTGATACCTCTTGGCACCGGTGGGAGCGGCTGACGCATCCGGTCTGACCCGATCTGGCGCTTCATCCGACTGACTTGAGGTTGATTGGTTGTTCGGGCCATCAGCGTCCTACTCTTCCTTGCAATATCCTCGGCGCCTCCAAGCGCCGCGCCGTCAATGAAAACCTGGAAGCACCAACACGGGCTACCATTTCACTACGCATGCATGCCAAGGCCTTGCCTCGCCTCGTTGTCATGCTTCCCGATACCAGTCATGACATCGGCAGGAATCATCCATGGGTGAAGTCAATTCCGATGAATCGCTACAAGAAGCACGGGGTATGTCGATATTGAGATCAAGTTCACCCAGCTTTGGTTCGAACACTGAGGGAACTGAGGTGAGCAAAAAATTGACGGATCGGACAGCCTCCACGTTTCGAGACAGGACCAACGATGACCAACGATGAACCCTCCAACTCACTCGCAACGCCTCTCATCACCGTCGCGGACATCGTCAAATCGCACGAGTTCGGACACGACGATGATGGAGGCACAACGCGGCGCTCCTTGGGTGCACGACTGTCGTACTACTCTCCGCTGAGGATCCTCATGGCGATCATCATCCTCGCTGGCCTCGGTTATTTCGCCACGAGACAAGTTCAGAATGTCATCGCCAGCTCCGTTAGCGTCAAGCCAGAGTTCTTTGCCCCCTACGTCGATACAACGCTCACGCCAACCTATCAATTTCAAAATACCAGCCAAAACGTCGCCAAACAGACCGTCCTCAGTTTCATCACCGCACCTCCATCCGGGGCATGCACGCCCAGCTGGGGCGGTTACTACTCGCTGAGTGCGGCGGAGTCCCAGCTGAACCTGACAAGAAGGCTGGTCGAGTATCAGAACCTTGGAGGCTCGATCATCATCTCCTTCGGAGGTCAGCGAGGTCGACATCTCTCGACGGTGTGCTCAAGTCCGCAGGCACTCGCCTCCGCCTACGCATCGGTGATCTCCGCCTATCACATCTCCGCGATCGATCTCGATACCGAGGGCAGCGCGTTGAATAACTACACCGCGATGACTCGCAGAGCCAAGGCCCTCCGGCTGCTCGAGACCCAGTACCCCCACCTTCAGGTTTGGCTGACGCTCCCGGTGGCCACCGATGGGCTTCAAGAAAACGCGCTTGGCGTCTTGCGCACCATGCTTACCAACAGGGTCCGTCTCGCTGGTGTCAACGTTATGACGATGGATTTTGGTGCGCCCAGCGCGAATATGGCGACCACCGTTGAGACGTCGCTACAGGCTACCGAAGTCCAGCTTGGCAAAGCATTCCTCCAGCACGGACTACATCTCACCAGCAAGCAGATCTTTAACAGGATGGGGGCCACCGTCGAGATCGGTCAAAACAACGACTTTGGCGAGGTTTTCACGACTTCGGACGCGCAATCAGTCGCCAAATTCGCGCTTCGTTATTCACTGCGTCGACTCTCCATGTGGTCCCTGAACCGGGACGCCCCTTGTCCGACTACCTTCGGCAATCAGGAGATCTACTCAAATACCTGCAGTGGCACGAGCCAGACTGACCTTGAGTTCTCGAATATATTCAGCCACTTGCTGCCTGGTTCCATCACCAGCCAGCATCAGGTCATTCTCGCACCCAACGACATCTCCACCAACCCCGCCAACGCACCCTATCCGATATGGCAACCGAACTTCCCATATCCAGAGCACTACAAAGTGGTCTGGAACGGCTACGTCTACGAAGCCAAATACTACAACCAAGGAACCCAGCCAACACAGACCTACCAGTACAGTTACCAGACGCCGTGGCTCCTCGTCGGACCAGTCCTCAAAACCGATCACGCACCCGTTTTGAAGAAGTTGGCTCCAGGGACCTATCCTGCATGGAGCGCTAAGCAGATCTACGATGGCGGTACGAACGTGGAAATTGCAGGAGAGGGTTACCAAGCAAAGTACTACAACCAGGGCGACAACCCGACCCTGGCGTTGTCAAACCCAACCTCCTCTCCATGGAAGCCGCTCTTCACGCTGCCCGGAGAGCCAGCACTCAACTGAGCAATACTCAACTGGGCAATACCGAACTGGAATAACGCGTGACGCGCTCGCCCATCCGGGATTCGCCAAGGGATAGCTCCCGCGCAACCGAGAGCACGACGGAGCCAATGTGACGATCGTTGCCACCCGGATCGTTGTTCCATAGTTCCACCTCAAGTACCAGCCCCCGGGAGACGACACTCTTAACGAAGGATTTCCGATACGGACGACCCGAACCATATCGACCGGGGGCTAGTCTCGGCGCAGGTGTGTAGGGGTTGCAAGTGAGCGCCAGCTCAAAGGGGTTATGATGAGCAGAAGCCGGTCAACAACATGGGGTCTTCGTGCCCTCGTCAGCCTCGCGATGACGGCGTCGGTCGCCCTCGTAGGCCGCGGTTACTTGGACGTACCTGCCTCGGGCCATCACCTCGATCTCACCGCAGACACGGTTGCACCAACCGTTCCGTTTGCCCCTTATGTCGACATGACACTTCCACCGGTCGGCAACCTCGCCTCGCTCGCTAGCCAAGCCGGCATCAAGTCAGCGACCCTCGCCTTTATCGTCGCCGAGGGAACGAGCTGCGTTCCTTCATGGGGTAACTACTTCCCTGTCGGCACCAACAACGGAGAGTTCAAGGACGAGATCGCAAACTTTGCGGCCACCGGCGGCCAGCCTATCATCTCGTTTGGAGGAGAGATCAACAACGAACTCGCCTCCGTGTGTAGTTCGGTCTCAACGTTAGAGAACGCCTACCAGGAGGTGATCGATCGCTACCACGTCTACTCGCTGGACTTTGACATCGAAGGCACGCAACTCGACAACACCACGGCCATCAACCGACGTAACCAGGCGCTCGCCCTCCTCCAAACCGCCGAGGCTGCCTTGGGTCACCCAGTGACCATCTCCTATACGCTCCCGGTCCTGCCGACTGGTCTCCTTGCCAACTCGCTGGCGCTGCTCCATTCGGCGATCACCAACGGTGTGAAGGTGAGCGTCGTCAACGTCATGGCGATGGATTACGGTGCGGCCAACGCTCCTGACCCAAGCGATATGGGGACCTACGTCATCGATTCGGCCGAATCGACCGAGGCTCAGCTCGCCAAACTGTACCCCAACCTTTCGGCCGACCAGCTCTGGTCAATGATCGGGGTCACACCGATGATCGGGCAAAACGACTTGAGTGGCGAGATCTTTACTACTCAAAATGCCAGCCAGCTTGCCCAATTCGCCGAGTCACACGACATCGGACGCCTCTCCTACTGGGAGCTCCACCGCGATGTTGCCTGTGCCAACGATGCCGACGTTGACTCCAACTACTGTTCCGGTACCACACAGACCCCGTATCAGTTCGCCTCCATCTTCGGTGCAATACCCGCCACCACACCCACGAATCCGACATCGCCGACATCCCCACCTCCAACCACGAGCACCGGCACAAGCGGTTCATCCAACCTCGCACTCACGTTGTCGACCTCGACAAGCTGGTATAACGGTTGCAACATGTCTGGGACCGTCACCAACAATTCTGGCGAGACCGTCTCGGCCTGGCAGGTAGGGCTGGTGCTGGGGAGTGGCGACAGCGTCGTGAACATCTGGAATGCAAATTCGACTCCCTCTGCGACCGGGGCCACCACCGTCTCGAACGTGAGCTACAACGGAACGCTTGCACCGGGAGCGAGTACAACCTTTGGCTTCCAGATCTCAGGGGATTGCTCGAGCGTCACCGCCTAAGCATCGCCGCTCCTGATCACCGAATTGCGCCGAGGACCACGATCCACACCAGCGAGTGGACCCCTGACTAGTCGCCAACGATCGGTTCGATGTCACTTCGCTACATCCTATCGCCGCACGTCGGGACCGTGATCGGGGTTGGCACCCTCATCAACAGCCCATCTGCTGGTGAGAAACCAACTGCTTGACCCCCATACGGCCATCACCTACTAATCGCACAACTCCTGCCAATGGTGCCCGCCTGCGGGGCCAAGACGACAGCAATCGCCACCAGCACCCAGCCAGTCTTAGCGAAAGCAGACCACCATGCAAGCAATCCGCTGCCGTCAGACTGCATCTCTCCGTAAACCGTCTCACAGGCACTGAGACCGTCTCCAAAAGGTAGAGCACGAGCAACCGGCTGGTTGGCGAAAGAATCGATCCGCCAAGCGCAGCGTCAGGCATTGCCAAGAGTAGGAACAGACGACCTCGACATCGGCCTCGACGCTCGCACCCGTTGCTCCAGCAAGACATGAGTTATACTCAGAGCGACCACAGCTACCGGGATCTCCTCTCGATACTGCAATGCAAACCTGTAGCTCTCAATGGCGTTAGGCGTTCACCCGCTTCGACGTAGAGTCTCACGATCCCTTGGCGATCTGCGACCCCAGAGTCGGCCAACGTCCATCGATCCCACAACCCTCGGTGCTAGCGGGGCTCGGCGCTTACGATACTCGGAGCTTAGGGGGCTCTACACTTGCTGGGATCAGAATCTCTGGCGTTGACCCGACGCGAGGAGCCATTGATGCGGACCTGGAACATATCCCGCTTCGCTCGACTCCACACCAAGTCGCGCCCTCGGATGAATGCATCACTCCCCCTAGTCGCCACCACACTGCATCACTGCTCACTTGGTGAAGTACCAATCCTCAGGCGTGAGATTCAAGTACGGATTCTGGACAACACCAGCGAGTTTGCTGGCGATGGCCGATATGCCAGCATCCGGCAATGGACGATAGATATCGGGCAGTTGCTTGGCCATGTAGTTCTGGTAGGCATCCAACGCCGCCGCCGGGTCCGGGGACGTATGGGTCGCAGCAATCAGCGCATTTGCCGTCGAGCTATCGTAGTTGCCGTAGTTCGACCCTGCACCCGTCGCGAACAGCTCCCCTCCGGTCGGATAATTGTCGGGGCTATACTCCCAGGTGCCTGCCAAAATCATCTGCCATTTACAAGCCGCCTGAGACGGCGTACATGGGGCCTCATCAGCAAAGACGGTGTTGCCATTGGCCGACGTCAAGACGATATTGATACCAGCCTGCTTTGCAGCCGACGCGTAGGCGGTCATCTCTTCAGTTAACGAGTTGTCTCCTGAATAGTATTCGAGGTTGATCGTGAGGGCGAGCCCTCTCGGCACTCCATGACCACACTCAGTCGCTGCGCTGCCTGGGCTTTCACAGGTCATGACGCCATTGACCATCTTGAACCCATGGGCGGTAAGGAGGTTCTTCGCAGCCGAGATAGAGTATGAATAAAGATCCGTTCTCGATGTAGCATCGGCAAATGGATTGCTCGGCACCACCGGGACCGGTGAGTAGTTCGGTACCGCATAACCCTTTAAGAAATTCTTGATCCAGGCAGGTTGATCAACCAAGTGTTGCAGCGCTTGGCGGAAGTAGAGCTGCTTAAAGAGCGGCCCAAAAGTAGGGTTGTTAAAGTTCATGTTCCAGTAGGAAAATCCAAATTCTATCCAAGGCTCGATCTTGTACCCTAGAGACTCTACGTAGGATTTCTGGGTGACATCCGTGTTCGGGAGATAACCATAGGTGATGGCATTGTTACCGGCCCGAAGGACGTTGAACTCGGCAGACGACGACGTGAACGGCAGCTCCACGAACTGCGCCAACTTCGCCTTGACCGGTCCAGAGTATTTAGTATTTGGAACAAAGACCGCTTTGCCTGCGGTCGTAAAGCTCGAGAGCTTCCATGGGCCGTCGACCACCGACCAGATCGGGCTGGTCGCGTAGGTCGAGAGATCCCCAGCTTGGGAGTTCAGAAACTTGTACACTTCTTGTGCACCAGCGGTCGTGAGATCAGGGGCAGTTGTCGAGGCTGCACTTGGAGTTGGGCCAGAGATCGAGGTCTTATCCCATGCCATTGGCAGTGGGGTGATCTGACTCAATTCGTTGTAGGTGAACCAGGTAGGGTTGTACGACTGATTGAGTTGGAAAACCACAGTCGAAGAGTTTGGTGCTGTATAGGACACGACATTGTCCGGAAAATCACCGGGCACATAGGCGGCATAATCGGTCCTGTTAGCCTTTAACAGATTCATCCAGAAGATCACGTCCCGTGAGGTGACCGGCTCGCCGTTTGACCATTGATACTTCTTGAGTGTGATGGTGACGGTCTTATCGTTATTCGAATACACCGGAGCATTGCCAATCGAGAGGTTGTAATCGATCTCTGCCTTATTGCCATTGCCAAAGAAGTACAGTGGCCGATACATCAGAATCTGGAACTGTGCGAGATTCGCGATTGAAAAGTCCGCACCCGGGGTGAGTGGAAAGATATAGTTGGGGTTAGCCCCAGCCGCCTCGGCGTAATAGGCCACTCCACCGCTCGTGCTCGAACTCGACTTCGTGGTTGACGATGATGTCGACCCACACGCCGCGAGCACCATTGCCGCTGCCGCGGTTGTCCCGATCATCGCGATGGCCTTGCGCCGTACGGTGCTTCGCATGTGCTATTCCCCCTTAGATCGACCCCCAACCGGTCGTGTTTACGGAGAATCTAGCACGGCCCACCCAGGTTCACCACAACGTTTCCCTCATTTTTTTCATGAGTTGTTAATTTCTTAACATTTCGTGAGATGGTCGCTGGTCTCAGCCGATGGCAATCGGGAGCGGGCCATGAAGCGGTCAAGTCAATACGAGCAACCGGGGATGAGAAGGGACCACCGACCACGGGAGCTATGCGAAGAAAGCTCTTGTCGGGCACGATGTGTACACCAGAACGAGTCGATTGCCGGAGCACATCCTCTTGTGATCAGGCCAACCTAGGTGGCAAACCCGAGAAGCCTATGTGCAGCCAAATGCCTCAACCACATTGGGCTTACGTTGGCCGATTGCGTTGGAGCGTCACCGACCAAACCGCATCGATGGTCAACGACCACGCCAGACCATTTGGCACGGGTCTCGTCAGGGGCTACTGCGCAGGTCGCGCATTCGGCCTACGGTGATGGCGCTATCAATGCTCCTCGTCGGCTCCGATCCCTATCACCAATCCATCGGCCTTCATCGCTGGCGACGAGGTCAAGAACACCGACACACCATCGACCGGCGTCACGATCTCATCCTGCACCTCGCCGAAGAGGTTGCTCACCGTGCCAACGATATCTCCAGCATGGAGATCTTGTCCAACCTTGACACGCGGCTCCCACCAGCCCGCTTGCCGCGATCGCAGCCAGACAAATCGATGCAGGTGACGAACTGGCAGATCGGCCTCGATCGGCTCACTCGGCTCATACATCTTGAGATAGGCAACGGTACGAGCCAGACCTCGAAGATGGTGCTCGATGGCCTCGGCCTCAACCAGCCCACGCCCACCTGACTCGGCGAAGATGGAGGGCACGTTGAGCCCTCCAGCGATCTGAGAGGTCGCACCGGTGACCGCGGGATCGACGGTCGGTTGATGGATCGAGAACGGGAAGCCGTAGGCCTGGGCCAACGCTCTGGAGGCATCCTGGACTGGCGAGTCATCATAGATGGTGAAGCGAAACAGATCCTCGACCATGTCACCAGCGTGCAGGTCGATAAAGTAATCCGATCCCTTGATGAGCTCCTCGGTAACGAAGTAGGCAAGGGCATCGGAGTAGCTCCCATTCGGGTCACCAGGAAAGCATCGGTTGAGATTCTTCTGATCACGAGGTGAGACAAATGGGCTGCGCTCATAGAACGAATCTAGATTCAGCGTCGGCACCGCCCTGATCCGGCCAGCCAACCTTGAGGGATCGATACTCTTCACAAAGGTTCGAACTGCCTGTTGAGAGGTGTACTCGCACCCATGAACCCCGGCCACCAGGGTTAGTGTCGGCCCATCGCCAGCACCATGGATCTCGAAGTAGGGGATCTCGAGATGCGATATCGCTGGCAGTGAGCTGGTAAGAAAACGCTGCTCCATAAGGCTACCTCCCCTGGGCTTGACGCGTCAGATAACAGACACCAACAAACGCCCGATAAAGGGCCAACGGATCCTGTCCCTGGATTGCCGCGGAGCGCACCCCCGTGCGCTCAACGCCGCCAATCCAACTGGCGAGTTCCGCCTGATCAGCGGTCTGAAAGGACATGGTGATGGTCGCTGGAAGTTCAATGGCGGGAAGCGCGATCGATGCCGCAGTCTCAACGGCGCGCTCAGCTGCTTCGGCAATCAGCTTGTGTGCCCGGTGTGGGTGCAGATTTGAAGCCGCGAACCGGGTGATTGAGTCCTTCACCTGGACCATAATCGCCTGGGTCATGATGGGCGCCGCCTGTTGCGCCGTCGCGAGATCACCGCTGATCAGACCGATGGGAACCTTATGGCCGAGCGCGACGAGGGCATTCACGCCACTCTCTCCGACCTCGACATCGTTGACACGCAGTTCGGTGAAGACCGAGGGGTTGTAGCTGTGCGACATCACCGAGGACACCCCGGAGATACTGCCGTGGTAACCGATGAAGAAGATAACGTCAAAATCCGCGGTCAGGCCCTCCATCATGTAGCCCGGCTTATGAGCGCCCGAGATGTAGGTGGCATCGCCATGGAGCAGTCTCGGATCCAGGTTCTGCATCCGATAGTGGGCATCGTTGACCACGAACTCAGTGGCACCCGCTGTGAGCGCGCCGTCGATTGCGGCGTTGATCTCTGCCAGCGTGAGCTCCTGGCCCATCGACACCGCAGGACCGCTGCCGGTGCATTGATCCCAGTCCACGATCCCAGAGATGCCCTCCATGTCAAAACTGATGTATACCTTCATCGTTGGTTTTCCTCTCTACTATCTCATATCTCAAGTATCTCATATCTGGTCGCGACTCCTGGACCGTGATCGCTCCGAAACCCAATCGTTGAGCCGTTTCGCTCTCCTCGTGTCGAGCCGGAGGACAGCACACCGACACAGTCACCGCTATCGATCAACCCCAGCCGTTGAGCTCAACCAAAACGTTTCAACAGCCGGCTGCAAGACCGCTACTGGCCTGCAGGGACGTGGGTGCGTGGGATCAACTTCGCTCGATCCCACCCGGCCTCGCGGACGGCATACGTCGCATCAGCCTTGGTCGAAACCGCTGCGTGACGTCCATCGGCGGCCAAGATCACGATATGCATGATGAAGTTGTTCGACGACTCCACGAACTCGCCCAGCTCTCTGATCGCCGTCACTCCGGCCTCCTCGGGGCTCATCCCCTCGACGAGGTAGCGTACCACCATGCGTGCCGTTGACGCCCGGAGGGAGAGCTCACCAAAGCCCGTGCAGGCCGCAGCTCCGTAGCGCGAATCACAGTAGTTACCCGCCCCGATCACCGGCGAGTCGCCTGCTCGTCCCGGCCACTTCCATGCCCACCCGCTCGTGGAGACCGACGAAGCCATCGAACCGTCATCATTCAAGTAAAGAAAATTGACCGTGCCGGCGGCCTTCTCTGGGTCGGTCGTCAGTGCCATCACTCTCGTGAGCGGATCCTGTGCCTCGCTGGGATCAAGTTGATCGACCGCGTGCTGCCAGGTCGCTCGAGCCGAATCGGTCAAGAGATCGGCTCCCTCGGCTCCCACTTCGTGGGCAAACTTTGCCGCCCCTTCACCAACGAGTAGGACGTGCGGCGAGCGCTCCATCACTGCCCGTGCGACAGAGATGGGATGACGATACCCGGCAAGTCCAGCCACGCAACCTGCGCGCCGCGTGTCCCCATCCATAATGGAGGCATCGAGCTCGACAACACCCTCGAGGTTTGGCAGACCACCTGTCCCCACGCTGTGATCGTCAAGATTGTCCTCGACAAACCACGCCGCTCGCTCCACCGCCGTGACCGGGTCAAGCCCGCCCTCAACATCAGCCCACACGCCATCGATTCCGATGGCACCATTGGCACTCGCAATCATCAACACCGTTTACCTTCTCCTTCCTCTACACTCGAACGCCCCCAGGTCAGTCGACCCAGAGGCGTCACGAGATGCTCAACAGAAACTCTAACCAATGATTGTCCTAGCCAGTAAACACAGTCCTACTTGGTGAAGTACCAATCCTCAGGTGTGATGTACTCATACGGGCTCTGTGGGGTTGCCCCATGGAGGTTGGAGGCGATCTCCGAGAGCTGGACATCAGTGTCTGGCTGGTAGATCACCGGCAATTGCTTGGCCATGTAGTTCTGATAGTTATCCAGGGCGGTCTGTGCTTGGGAGCCCGAAGCGGTCAGGGTAGCACCAATCAAGGTATTCGCAGTTGAAGAGCTGTAGCTTCCGTCATTGGAGCCAGCTCCAGCGGCAAAGAGCGTCTCACCCGATGGGTAGTAATCTGGAGAGTAACTCCAACCACCGCCCCAGTTAGCCATCTCCCACGAACAGGCTGCCTGTTGTGGTGTGCACGCCGCCGAGTAGCTGATCACACCGGCAAACGGGGCTTGCGAGAGGTTGATCTTGACGCCAGCTTGCAGCGCGGCTGACTGGAAGGCCGTCATCTCTTCAGTTGCGGAGTTTAACCCCGAAATGTACTTGAGGGTGAAGTTCATCGTCTGCCCACTCTTGACGCCAGATCCGCAATCACTGGGACCACTTCCTGGCGTAACACAGGTCATGACACCGCCAACCATCTTCCAGCCATGGGAGGTCAACAGCTTCTTTGCGTTCGTCGGCGAGTACGGATATTGAACCGTCTTCGAGACCGTGTCATCGAAGGGGTTGGGTGGTACGGTTGGGACCGGCGAATACGACGGGGTGCCATAACCTTTCAAGAAGGTGGAGACCCACTGGGGCTGATCGACAAGCTCCTCTAAAGCCTGGCGGACGTAGAGCTGCTTGAAGATCGGTCCAACCGTCGGGTTGTTGAAGTTGATCGGCATGTAGTTGAAACCAAAGATCTGCCACGGCGCAAACGTGTAGCCTTCGCCCGCCACTCGCGACTTCTGTGGGAGATCAGTCACCGGCAGATAACCATAGCTAATGCTGTTACTCGAACTCAGGACGTTGAATTCGGCAGAGTCAGAGCTAAAGGGCAGCTCAATAAACTGGGACAGCGTGGGCTTGGGCGAGCCAGAATACTTGGTGTTCGGGACGAACACCGCCCTGCCTTCGGTCGTAAAGCTCGTCAACCGCCACGGACCATCGACGACCTGCCAGAGCGGATTGGTCGCATAGGTTGAAATCGACGTTGAGGCCGCGTTCAAGAACTTATAGACCGCCTGGGCTCCAGCCGTAGTCAGGTCTGGGGCGTTCGGGTCAGTGGCACTCGGCGTCGGAGCTGAGGCCGAGGTCTTGTCCCAGGCCAGCGGTAGCGGCACGAGCTGAGAGAGCTCATTGTAGGTGAACCAGGTCGGGCTATAGGACTTATTGAGCTGCATGACAAAGGTCAACGGCCCAGTCGCCTTATAGGAGACGACATTATCCGGGAAGTACCCCGGGACGTAGTCAAACCACTGGCTGGTATTCGCCTTGAGCAGGTTCATCCAAAAGACCAGGTCCCGCGCGTCCACCGTCTCACCGTTGGACCACTTCCACCCTTTGAGCTGGATCGTCACCGTCTTATCGCTGTTCGAATAGACCGGGGCGTCAGCAAGCGACTGCGAATAGTTGATCTCGGCCTTGCCATTCTTACCGAAGAAGTACAGGTTACGAAACATCAGGTTGTCAAACTCATAGAGGTTGACGTTGGACTCGTTCGCACCATTCATGAGTGGAAAGATGTAGGTCGGAGGCGACAATGGCTGCTCGGCAAAGTAGGCAGTGCCTCCCTTCACCCTGGTCGTCGACGACGAGGAAGACGATGACGACGAACTCGAGCTCGTTGACCCACACGCCGCCAACAAGAGCACGCTCGTCGCAGAGACCGCCACAAACTTGATCCAACTAGAACGCATATCCCGGTTCCCCCTTTTCGCTGAGCACCCCTGCTCAGTTGGACTGATCCTAGCGCGTGTTCGCACGATCTGTAACCATTTGTACATCTTGAATTGACAAATTTACTTTCCTTTCATAAACTGTAGACCACGGCTTGGGTCAACACAAACCAAGTAGACACAGATCACCAGGGATGCAATCCTCAGGTGTGCCATGCTCAGGTGTGCCAGTCTCCGTCAAGGACGATCAACAACATCGATGTGGGCAAGGCCATCACCCGTGAGACCTTGGGCACATCTCGGTTGACAAGTAGCCCACGGACTCGACACCGCACGCGCGGTGACCTGGATCAACATGACGACGATCACGAACGACCCACAGGAAATGGAGATTACGCAATGAAGATGACAATCGTCGGGGCCGGAGCTATCGGCGGCATGCTCGGTGCCCACATGGCGGCGGCCGGCCACGAAATCACGCTCTGCGATGTAGATCATGCGCACATCGACGCCATTCGCGCCCATGGCCTTACCATCGAGGGCCCGATTGCCAACTTCACCGTGCACCCCAACGCCATCTACGCCGAAGAGTTGGCCGGCACGCATGAGCACCTGCTCGTCGCCGTCAAGAGTCATCACACTCGTAGAGCTGCAGCCCTGGTCGCTCCCCACTTGCGCAGTGACGGCATCTTGCTCACGGTCCAAAATGGGCTAACACTTGATACCTTCTCAGAGTTCGTCGATCCAACCCAGATCGTCACCGCGTTCATCAACATCGGGGCCGACCTGATCGCGCCTGGCGTCATTCGCCAAGGCAACATCGCCGCCTTTTATGTCGGCGAACCGCTCAGCCATGAGGTCACCGACCGTGTCGAACGTCTCGTCGCCGCGCTCCCGTATGCGAAAAGTACCGATAATATCCTCGGCTTCCTCTGGGGCAAAGAGGCTTATGGCGCCATGCTCTATGCCGGAGCGGTCTCCGATCTATCGATCGCGGCGTCGCTCTCGGACCCGCGATACCACGACCTGATGATCGCAATCGCACACGAGGTTCTCGATCAGGCCCCCGTCAAGGTCGAGGGATTCGACGGCTTCGAACCCAACGATCTCGAAGGATCGCTCGAGCGTCTCGCAGCCTTCAACGCTGCCAGCGCCAAGTCCCATAGCGGGATCTATCGTGACCTGATGGTACGGCGGCGCCCGACCGAGGTGACCGATCTTCTCCACGACCTCGCCGGACCATTGACAACCCACGTCGGACGCCTCATTCAAGCGATCGAGCGCAACGAGCGCACCTGTGAGGTCGCCAATCTTGACCTCGTGAACGCCTACTATCGTGCCCATCGTTTCGCTGAGCCGTTGCACGCAATCGTCCACTACCTTGACGCCCCACGACGATCATCATCGGGTCCGCTCCATGGCTACCAGGTCGCCGTCAAGGACATCATCGCCGTCGCTGGGACTCCACTCGGCAACGGGAATCCCGTCGATATGGCGGGGCCACCGTCCTCGGTTGAGGCGCCGGTGATCACGGCGCTTCGCGAAGCTGGGGCCGACGTCTTTGCGACCACCTCGCTGTTGGAGTATGCGCTCGGGTCGCCGCACCCACAGGTTCCAGAGGCACGCAATCCGGTAGCGCCCGCGCTCGTTGCCGGCGGCTCCAGTGGAGGATCGGCGGTCATCGTTGCCGTTGGGGCCGCTCAGATGGCACTTGGCACCGACACCGGAGGTTCCGTACGGATTCCCGCTCATTACTGTGGCGTTGTCGGTTTTAAACCGACCTACCAGCAGCTCTCGCTCCGAGGCGTCACGCCCCTTTCGCCAACACTTGACCACGTTGGCATTCTGGCTCGCGATGTCGCAACCGCGGCGCTCGGCTATCGGACCCTGGCCGATTTGCCCCCCGTAGCGCACGCAGGTCCACGTCGACCCCGCCTTGGGGTGGTTCCAACGCAGTTCGCACCCGGCCTGCTTGATGCCACCGTCCATGAGGCCATCACTCGCGCCCTTTCGCGATTAGAGCAAGCTGGTTACGAGTTCACTGAATTGGCGCCAGAACTCTTTGATCGTCTCGACCAAGCCTTCGAAGCCATCATTGGCTGGGAGGCTTACCAGGTTCACGGACCACTGCTTGCGACCGATCCGGATCACTTCGGTGAGGAGACCGCTCGGGTGCTCACCCAGTCGGCCTCAATCACCAACGACGAATACCAGCGTGCTCTCGAAGAACAACGAATGGGATCGGTGCAGCTACTGAAGGTCTTTGACACGATCGATTGCATCATCGGCCCGACTGCTCCCATGGTAGCCCCTGGCCAGAACCCCTCCGTCGATACACCCGAAGGTTATCTCGAAGGGATCATGACCCGTGTCTATAACCTGACCGGTCAGCCGGCGATTACCCTCCCGATCCCAGGTTCAAAGCTCCCCGTCGGTATCCAGCTCGCTGCGGACACGGGTCACGACATGGCACTGCTCGATTGGGCCCATGAGATTGAGACTCTCTTGAGCCATCCGTAACCACAGTGTTGATCGCACCACAACATGGCGCAAATCGATCTCGCGTGTACCCGATGTTGTGGGTCGACGGCGATGATGTCGGGATAAACCTGCCCTGTTCTCGTTGACCCTGCGATGATCGGGGCATTCGCTACTGAGGCTGCGATGCCTCGTTGATCTGGCGAATCCAAGTCTCGATGACCGAACCAAGGACTCCAAGGGGAACCGCTCCCTGTCCAAGGACCACCCCATGGAAGGCTCGGATGTCGAACGAGGTACCGAGGGCTCGTTCGGCCACATGGCGCAGTCGCCGAATTTCTCGACGCCCGACCAGATAGGCGGTTGCCTGTCCCGGCCAGCCGATGTAGCGATCGATCTCGTTCGTGACGTTAGCCATGTTCGTCGCGCTGTTTTCGAACATGAACTCAACAGCGCGCTGTCGTGACCAACCGTAGTAATGCATCCCGGTATCAACGACGCATCGGCTCGCTCGCAGTGCATCGAATGACAACATGCCAAGGCGGGCCAAGTCATCGCTGTAGAGCCCCATCTCGTCGGCGAGCCGCTCGGCATAGAGACCCCACCCCTCGACGAAGGCGCTCACTTCAGCATCAAGGTAACGGCGAAAGGCCGGGAGCTCGTGCAAGGTCTGGGCGGTCGCGATCTGTAGATGATGGCCTGGCACACTCTCATGATAGGCCAACGCCTCGTATTCGTATCGGAACCGTTCGGTCGGTGCGGTCGTCAACACGCAGTGAGCACCAGGGCGTGAGCCGTCATCAGATGGTCCGCGGTAATAGGCGAGGGCGGCATTGTCGGCCTCGGCTGAGGAGATCTCTTCAATGACACAGTCGGCAATATCACGATCTGGGAACCATTTGGGCTGCTCACGCGTCGCGACCGCAAGCGCACGCGCGACCACATCGAGGATCTGTTGTCCGTTGTCAAAACGGAGGGCTGGATCCGAACGCAGGCGTTCGAACAGACGGCGTCGATCTCTGATCCCAAAGACGCGCCCACCAATCTCGGCCCACTCCTCATCCAGCCTGGCAAGGGTCCCAAGGCCGAGCTCATGGATCTCCTCGGGTGTCATCGCGGTCGTCGTATGACGGGCGAGTGCTCGTGCGTAGAGCTCTTCGCCACCTTCAATTGCATTGAGGCCGACCTCGTGATCTTGGCGTGCATGTGCCAGCGGATCACCAGCCAGGTAATCACGTAACGTTGCCATCGCCGGCCAGACGGTATCGCGCACCAAGGCGCGAATCCGTTCACGTTGACCCTCATGCCCAGGAGGGAGGGTCACGTTGATAAAGCTGTCGCGGGCATCACCGAGTTCAAGGTGCCCGTCGAGCTGGGAGATCGCCTGGCGCACCCCGGCGGCTGTCGAGAACTGTCCCTGGCGATCGGCCTGACGATAGCGCTCAGTAATGGTCCCAAAGAGGTCGCCCAAATGCGCCAGCCGCTCGAGGTAGGCCTCGACGCCGGCGTCGTTCGCCAGTGAGGCGGTCGGGACCGTTTGAAAGATACGAGCTTGCGGAGACACGTAACCACCAGCGGACATGTTGCGTGCCCACAGCTCGTCTTCGAGATCGGTGCTCGCGCTCTGGGCGAGGGCATCCATCACCTCGAGGTTCACCCGCTCATCGAAGGTCAATCGTTGCCTTGTCGCATCATCTTCGAGCAATCCTTCAATCCGACTCTTGATCGACCGATAGCCCGCCAGGGTGGTGAGTTCACCATCTCGAGTCAGATCGGGAAGCATTCGATCGAAGGCATGGAGTCCAAGCTCGGTTGCCGTGAGTGGATCGCGCTCATGCTTATGGGTGAAAAACTCCTCATTGAGGCTGGTTACTGCTGCGGTGACATCGTGGTCCATCATCCCCTCCTTGTCTCCACCTTACGCGGAATCTGAACTGTTTTGTCCAACCTTCACATACCTTGCACTTTTATGAACAACGACCGACCAATCGTCCTCGTAGCCCCCACCCGCTGCCCGGTAGCGACACAACCCAGCCTGCGCTTGGATCAAGTTCCCTGATATCCTCGACAAGGCATGGTCGAGCGTGCATGGGCAATGCACCACCACGAGCCAAGGGTGCCGCTTCGATTTCCTCCGACGTTAGAACAGCGCACTACCACCATCAATGGAGAGGGTTTGACCCGTGATCCAGCTTGCTCGCTCAGAGACAAAGAAGGCGACGCCGTTGGCGATATCGCTGGCCTCACCGAGCCGCCGTAGCGCAATGCCCTCCACCAACTTTTGCTGACCTTGGGGGCCATAGGACTCCCACTGCGCCACCGTCGTCGGATTCGAGAGGACAAAACCTGGGGCGATCGCGTTGACGGTAATGCCATAGAGGCCGAGCTCGTGCGCCATTTGTCGAGTGAAATTGATCTGGGCTGCCTTTGCGCTTGCATACGCTTGAATACCCGTCAGCGAGACACTGCGTCCAGCCCCTGAAGAGATCGTCACAATCCTCCCCCAACCTCGTTGCTTCATTCCCCGGACAACGGCGCGTACGCAATGAAAGGTCCCAGTGAGGTTGACATCGATGATCGCCTGCCACTGCTCGTCGGTAACATCCTCGAGGGGTCGATGGACTTGACCGAGAACGCCGCCGGCGCTGTTAACCAGCACGTCAATGGGAGGCGCCCCGGCCACAAAGGCCCGCACCGACTGGGCGTCCGTGACGTCCATCTCATCGCGATCGGTTCGCAACACCACAAGGCCATCGGCTTCAAGCTGATCCGCGATTGCTCTGCCGATACCCTGTGCGGTTCCCGTGACCAGCGCCACCGGTTGACTTGGTCGAGTCATGACTCATTCTCCTTTATCGTTGCTGCCTCAACCCACGCGCGACGCGGAGCCAAGACATCGCCATCACCCTAGCGATCAACCCCACTATGTACGCTGGAACGCCGATTGCTCCGAGAGGATGGCTCTATGAGCCTTACCGGTAGCTAACGAGCATCGCCGGAGAGACCGTCCCGGCACACCGGTCTCGCATCCGGCCAAGGGGCCGAGATTTTGGTGCTGGCTGTCTGTCGATGAGCACTGACCCTAAGCGCGGTAGATCACACTCCGGTCCAGATAGCCGCGGTCGATCGCCATGACGACCGCCTGGGTTCTCGTGCTCACACCCAATTTGGCAAAGATGCGAGAGAGGTAGGTTTTCACCGTCGGCTCTCCAATGCCGAGGGCTTGGCCAATCCCAGTATTCGTCATACCCGAGGCGGCTAGGCGCAATACCTCAAGCTCACGTTGGGTGAGAACGAGATCGTCATCAAGATCTTGCGAGATGCCCTTGCTTAACGCCGTCGCATAATAGGTCTGCCCGGATGCCACCCTCCGGATCGCGTCAAAGAGGAGTGATTCCTCGACATCCTTGAGCAGATATCCCCGAGCTCCGGCCCCAAGTGCGGACCGCACCAGTGCCGGTTCGTCATAGGTGGTCAGCACCAGCGCACGCGCATGCGTTCGATCCCGAATCCAGGCGACCAAACTCGATCCATCACCATCTTGGAGCTTGAGATCGCAGCAGACGACGTCGGGGTGTTGCAGGTCGATCACCCGCTTTGCCTCAGCGATGCCAGCCGCCTCACCAACGATCGAGAAATCGGGGGCCTTGGCCAAGATGCCGAGAAGGCCACGTCGCACGATCGTATGGTCGTCGACGATCACCACCCGGATCATCGAGGTAACCGAACTTCAATGCGCGTTCCAGCCTCGAGGTTGCTTTCGATAGTGAAATCGCCAAAGACCTGCTCGACCCGGCGCCGCATGAGTTCGAGACCGAAGTGGTCACGGTGATCGGTCGACGTCGTGTCAAATCCAACCCCATCATCCTCGACAACGACGATGAGCGACCCCTCCTCTTCGATGAAGTCCAAGTGGGCCGTACGTGCCTTCGAATGTCTAATGATATTGTTGCCAACCTCACGCAGGATCAAGGTCATGCACTCTGTGGTCGTCGCGTCGAGTGGGAATACTGTCGATGGGAACCGATCGACGATGAGGGTCACGCCACTGGACTGAAGCTTATCTTTGAGCAACTCCACCTCGTCAGCGACCGACGCGAGCGTCGTTGCAGGAAGCTGACCTTCACGAATAACGGCACGAGCTGCCTCGAGTGCCGTTTGGGCGGCCTCCTCGATCAGTTCGGCATCGATCGAGCCATCGGTGGTTCCCCTCGCGATCAGCAGGATGCCGATAAGCTGCTGTGCGATGGTCTCGTGAATCCTCGCTGCCAGCCGTTCACGTTCGTTGTTCTCTCCGATTTGCCGATAGAGATCGGACAACCTTCCTTGAGTCCGCCTGAGCTCCTCGAGACTCTGTGATAGATTTGCCTGCTGTTCGAGCAGGCGAGCGATGAACACGGCGACGAACGATCCCGCCACAAACGTGGGGACAAACCAGTCAGCGATCACCACATACGATACCACCGGTCGGGCAAAGACATGAGAGAGAATCCCAACCATGCCCTCAATCGCCGCCACAATTGGCAACGACGCCGATAGTGGCAGTGTGGCATACGCCAGGGCGGCAACCGGCATCAGCAGATAGCCGGCATTTGGATTGAGCGCCGACGAGACTGCGAGAACGATCACCTGCGAGATGATCAAAACCCAAATGCGAGTCTTCGATCGATTGAGCTCCACGAAGACCGGCTGGCCGATGAGGAACCAATCCAGTGCGGCCACCAGCTCAGCGACGACGACACCTACTTCTCGAGCGCCAGAGTGCGAAGGATAGACCAGGGTCATGACAAAGGCAGCCCCAAACGATCCCAGAAAGAGCAGGCTCCACACCCATTGGCCACCACCAAGGATCGTGCGGCGCTGCTCACTGCGATCGAATCGTGTCATACCCTCCCGATGCTAGTTGTTGTCGACAGAATTATTACGCGTGCGACAACGCAGTTGCCAATAAATCAGTTGACTAACGTCAGTCCGCTTTGTACGATCAACAACCGCTTATCAATCCAGACTGTCCGAAAACAGTCCTGCCACCGCTTGCAATGCCGTTCCAACGTCTCCATGTTGCCCGAGTGCAGGGATCGCCTAGCAGATTCTCGCCCCGGCCCGGACATTGGCGCAAACGGAACCTCGATCACCGTGCGTTCCATGCACTGGAGCGACCAACCGAGGGCACTGCCGTATCGGCACGGCCCTAGTTGGGCACGCGCCACCCGTCTCGTAGGTCTACCGACGGCTCAAAACCCAACGCTTAGACCTTGCCGGATTGCAACAACCCCGCGAAGGCGTCAAAGAGGTTGCTCGTCGCCTCTCGGACCGCCGGGACGATATCTCCTAACGAGAGGAAACCGTGGACGAGCGTCTCGTAATCGTAGGTACGTGTCGGCACCCCGCTCCGCTCGAGGTGCTGTGCGTATTGGAGTCCAAAATCTCTAATCGGGTCGTAACCGGCCACTGCGACGATAGCCGGCGCGACGCCAGTTGGGTCCGCCAGCACCGGGCGCGCACGCCAATCGGCGAGTGCGGCGGCCTCGTCTTGGTAGTACTGTTCACCAAACCAAATCACCTCCTCGCGCTCGAGGAAGTAGCCGGCTGCGAACTGATGCATCGATGGCGTCTCGGTGTTGATGTCCGTGGCCGGGTAGGCCAAAAGTTGTCCGACGAGATCGATCCCTTGGTTGCGCGCCTCGAGTGCCACCACCGCCGCCAGGTTGCCACCAGCAGAGTCACCCGCCACCGCCAGGCGGGGAGAAGCTGATCCAACTACCTGGGCTGCCGACTGAGAACCCCAATGTAGGACGGCTATGGCGTCCTCTACAGCTGCCGGAAACGGGTGTTCGGGAGCCAACCGGTATCCCACCGACGCGATGGTCGACTTCGTTCGTGCCGCCAGACGACGAACCAATGGATCGTAGGAGACAATGCTTCCGATCACAAAGCCGCCGCCATGGAAAAACAGTGTGAGTGCATCGTTGGCTCCCCCAGGAGTGTAGATACGCACCGGTGTCGAGCCCACCACGATATCGGTGACTCGCTCCATTTCGTCGGCCTGTGAGAAAGCAAGCGGGGCCATCGCCTCGCCAAGCGCTCGTGCTTCGGAAAGCTCCATCTCATAGGTTGCCTTTGCACCACCCGCTCGCATGCTCTCGAGAAATTGTTTCAACACTGGATCCAACGCCATTGATCATGGTCTCCCTTCATGGCACCGCAAAAACCCACAAGCGGCAAGTTTCAAAAGGCTACCCTACGCGAACCCCTTGTGCCCAACCGTTGACGCTGCACAGATGGCAGTGCTCGTAAAAATGCAGCATCCGCCTACATCATGCTCACATCGACGTCATGGGGACGCCTCGCAAGTCCACCCCTCGACCTCACACTATCAGCAACAAATCGCTCAGTTGCCAACGCGACCCAATCGGCTTTATCGCTACATCCACCCTGGCACTATGCCCACTGGCCCTATGCCCACCTTGGCACTACCTGCGCTACCGACGATGGCGTCGCCACACCGACGACGAGCACAACGATAGCACAGTGACTTGACCTCTCCCCAGATGCATCCGCATCGAGGAGACTAGAAGTCAGTGAGTGGTAGCACCATCTGAGGCTTGGCAATAATGTGGTTGTCTCGCAGCGGATGGACCGCTGTCCCGATCGAGAAGAACTCGGTGGTGTGACCGCCCCACTGATGAGGAAGAGCGAGCAATTTCACACCCACGATACCTTCTGCGTGGAGAGCCTCTGCTTCTGCCTGCATGCGGCTCATCGCCAGTTCCCGAGCATCATAGAGCGCCTCGGTGAAGACCGGGATTTCGGTGTTTTGGCCAAAGTTCCCCATCGACTTCAACATCCCTTGATGAGCTATGTGATAGACGCAGGTGCCCATAACCATACCAAGCGGGGCGTACCCCGACTGTAGAAGGGTCCAAAAATCCTGCCCGCTGAGATCCGAGGTGAACGGACGTCCTCCGCTCTGCCAGTTAATTGAGGTGTCATCAGCCTTAACTGCTGTTCCCACCGCAATGAATTCAGCGATATCGTTGCCGAACTCCTTGAACTCGACATCGAGGCGGACACCGACGATACCGTCGGCACCAAGGACCTCGGCTTCGGACTGCATACGCTCCATCGCGAGTTCTCGCGCATGGTACATCGCTGAGGTCAACTTATCAAGCTCTTGATTGGAACTCCAACGCCCCACCTGGATACCCACGTGATAGATCGAGGAGCCAAAGACCAGCCCCAAGGGTCGGAAACCAGCCTCTCGTACGAGCAGAAACTCGTTCACCGAGAGGTCTGATGTGAACAGCGAGGTCGATTGCCCCGGCCGCATCTCCTGGAGACGCTTGATGGCGTCCTCCGGCACCCCAAGCTGCTGTGGATCGAGTGTCTCTTCCGCCATGTTGCTTACGCTCCTGCCTTTCTTGACTTGAGATAGATGATTGAAAGTGGCTCCATGCGTGTCTCGGACTGGCCGGACTGTGCGATCGTGGTCCCAGTCACTCGCACCTCGCACAGGTGATCGGAGTGGCCTTGTCCCAATTCGTTACGAAAGATATTGGAATCCAGGGAGTCGATGATCATCCCCACCTCTTCCTTTGGCTTGAGGTGGCGACGGAGGCTCTGTCTAGCGGACGAGCGAGCCGAGTTTGCGAGATCGCTGAACCCTGTCAGCTCGGCGTTGGGAGCAAACATTGAACCTTGATTGAGGGTGTTGTAGTCGTCGTGACGCACAGCGACGGTCACCTCGACGATCAGGCGAACCGGCATCCAGCCATGGTGGAGCAGCTTAGACACATCTTGGCCGTCGAGATGGGTCGTGAAGATATCACGACCATGATGATCCTTCACCACTGTTGAGCGCACAGCGGTACCCATGGCCATGAACTCGATGGCACCACCTTCAAACCGAGCCTGGGTTAGCTTCACGCCAACAACCCCGTGCGCGCCAACCGCTTTGGATTCGGTCAGCAAACGGTTGATGGCCACCGTCCAGCCCCGGTTGATCACATCAACGTAGGGCTCGTACCCTCCGTAAAACTGTTGGCCCGCACCCATTCGCACCCCGGATACACCCTGGTTCATGCCGAATGGCGATCCATAGCCTTGGTTGTAAACCCCACACGAAGGCATCACCGCACCATAGGTGCTGAGCACCACACTCCCCATGACCTCGCTAACCGGGCGATAGCCAACGGATTCGATCCCTGTGTTGGCGGTAATCGAGAGGAGCGATGATCGCAACGATGAAGCGGCCGCGGACTCTACCCTGCGTTGTGCGGCCGGCGGTAAACCCTTGCCATCCCAAACTGCCACGCTGTCACAACCTCCCTCGTCTAGGCCACCCTATCACAGAAGGCTTCGACCACAAGGGGCATTTCAGCAAATCGTCAGGTTCCATCGACAGTGACCTCCGCTGTCCTTTGGCAAAAACCCCTGGAAGTCCTTGCGCCAAGCCACCTCCACCGGAATGAACGATAGGAGCTTGCTACGCCTCGAGCAGATACGTTGCTACTGTGAGACCAGCGTCTGCAAGCGGCCCACTCGTCGCCGGTCTAGAATCGTGCAAGCGCCAGCCAAGATGCTCGTAGAACGCCGTCACCTCGCCGACCTCAGGGATTACCCGAAGCATCGGTCGCAATTGACACGCCCTAGCTTGATCGACGGCATAATCGAGCAATGCACGACCGACTCCTTGGCCCTGGATTCGTGGATCAACATAGAGTCGAAAGATCTCTCCGACCTCTCGACCATCCGCCAGCGCCGATTGCTTCAGGCCAACGTGCCCAAGAACCGTGTCGCCATCGAGTGCCACCCAAGCACCGAGCGCATCGGCGCCCTGCAGCCAAACCACCGGATCAGCGGGCCAATACGCCGGATACGAGTTGTGTGCATAAACCGCCGACAACACTTCGACGCATTGTGGGAAATGGGCTGCATGGCGAACGTCGATGACAAAGGACACGAGTTCCATGGTACCGTCGCAACAGTTCGCACACCTTTCACTACCAGTCATTGGCGGAACCAGTCTGCTGTCAGAGGAGTTATCTGCCGCAGCAGGTCTTGCAACTCTGGGCCTGACGAACTATGGCTTGCTAACGACACCTGCTTGGCCATCAACCCCACATGGCCAGTGTCATTCAGCGACACGGTGGCGTCATTTTTCATCATTCGTCGACGCTCTTGAGCAACGCTGATATACTGCTAGCGTGCTAACGGTGCCCGAGCAGGGCCAAAAAGTTTGGCGCATCCTAAGAGAATTGTCTCCGCTGGAGCAGGATGCGTTGCTCTATCTCGGTTCGGCAGTCTTTGCTATCGGGCAACTCTTCGTATCAACGCAAGGCGACTACGTGCAGTGGGGCGAGTTTGCGGTTCTACCGTATGCCTTCGTAGGGCTTGTCGCGTTTGCCATCTCCCACCATAGGGGTTGGCGAGCCAACCGTTACACCCGTCGGGGTCTGGTCGCATCGCTGTTCATCCTCTGCCTCGTGGTGCCACTAGGTGTCTCTATCGCCCAGCGCGTCAACAATGCTCCGGGGATCCATGCCCAAGATGAGGTAGCTGTCATCGAACGGTGTGGTGACCGTGTGGTGCGCAACGAAAACTGCTACCTCAACGCCCCACACTCCGTTGGGATCGGCGTTCAAAACTTTTCAAAGACCACCGACGCCAACGCTTTTGACCCCTATTTGCCGGGCATGATCATCTTCGGCATTCCCAACGGCCTTACCATTCCCAAACCCTTACGAGACGCTCGGGTGAGTCTCACGCTCTTCACCCTCCTCGTCACCACGATCGCCCTGGCCCTCAGTCGCCTCTCGGCTGATGACCGCGTACGCCTCTTTCAGTTTGTTATCGTTCTTCCCACCGGTGCTCTACCCCTGGTGACTGGCGGCGATGACCTTCCGATCATCGCGCTACTTCTCCTGACGTTGGTTTTAAGCTACCGCAAACAGCCCTTCATCGCTGGGCTTGCGAGCGGCCTCGCCGCCGCGATCAAGCTCACTGCATGGCCGTTGGCCTTCGGCTTAGCCATCGTACAACCACGTCAAGAAAACCGGCATAGCCGCGCTCGCTATGGCGTGGGCCTCATCACAGTGCTGGCACCGGTGATAGCCGTTGCCAGTCTGATCGACCCAAGAGCTTTCTTCGTCAACGAGATCCTTTTCCCTCTGGGCCTCACCAAGATCAAGTCGCCGGCAGAGTCACCGTTGCTCGGCCAAAAACTGGTGGGCCTCTTCGGCTCTCAGCTGCACCTCTTCGTCGTCGCTGCGCTCGTACTCATCGGCGCCGAGCTTGCGTTGGTTTTCTATCGTAGAATGCGCCCAGCCTCACTCGCGGCGATGACCGGATACGTGGCGCTCATCTTCTTCATCGCCATACTCCTCGCCCCGGCGACCCGCTTTGGCTATCTGCTGTACCCAGCCAACATGGCGGTCTGGGCCATCATCCTCCACAAGGCAGATCAAAAGCTCCGGACAAGCAGCCAAGTCCAAGTGTCGACCGTATCGAGCGTTCAATCACCATCAGTATGATGGTATTGGCTGTTGCGGATATCGAAAGTTACTCGATACCAGCAGATTTCGGCGCAGATTAACCAGCTCACGATGCGTGAGCCCATTCGCCAGTAAAAGCTGCTCCACCGACCCGTGTCGGTCGCGAATCTCTGCCAACAGACTCGACATGGTGCTCGCGTCCGAACGAACTGCTGGGGCCATCTCGTTGTCGTAGACAACCGCGCCTGACTGGATGAGAAAGTTGGCGAAGGCATCACTCGTGAGCGCGTAGTCGGCTACGATCCACTGGTCGGGGACACCCAACAGTGCAAGAATCAATGCTGCCACGA
>Ga0080006_1143790_pt1 | contig 51170 bp, 49 predicted proteins | sample RS3BMetagenome_FD_69209 | JGI IMG/M metagenome (GOLD analysis project Ga0080006, IMG submission 69209) | Ferric oxide microbial mat and aquatic microbial communities from Rainbow Spring, Yellowstone National Park, USA - RS3B (SPADES... ... | reverse complement strand
TCCACTGGCCGGCCCGCCTCGGCCGGCCGGGTGCCGTCCGCCGCCAGTACGTCCACGTGATCGACATCCTCCCGACCGTCCTCGAGCTGGTCGGCGTCGACGAGCCGGACGAGATCCGCGGGGTGCCGCAGTCGCCGATCGAGGGCCTCAGCTTCGCCGCCGTCCTCGACGACCCCGACGCCGCCTCGGTGCGGACGACCCAGTACTACGAGATGTTCGGCAACCGCGCCCTCTACCACGACGGGTGGAAGGCGGTCTGCCACCACCCGTACCCGACCGAGCCCGAGCCCGACCGGCCGTTCGCCGACGACGCCTGGGAGCTGTACCACGTCGCCGAGGACGTCGCCGAACGGGTCGACCTCGCCCGTGAGCGGCCGGACAAGCTGCGCGACCTCGTCGAGCGGTGGTGGGCGGAAGCCGGCCGTTACCAGGTCCTGCCGCTCGACAACCGACCGATCTCCGACTTCACCCTCGAGAGGCCCCGCCACGTCCCGCCGCGCCAGCACTACGTCTACCTGCCCGGCGCCGCCCCGGTGCCCGAGGCGGTGGCGGTCAGCGTGAAGAACCGCTCGCACCTCGTCGTCGCCGACCTCGACGCCGGCGACGACGGCGAGGTCAGCGGGGTGCTCCTCTCGCAGGGCTCATTCCTCGGCGGCTGGTGCCTCTACCTCGACCGGGGCCGGCCGGTCTACGTCCACAACCTCGGCTCCGAGGAGCTCGTCCACATCGGCGCCACCCGCCGCACCGGGCCGGGGGCGCACCTGGTGGCGTTCCGGTTCGACCGGACCGGCGAGAACTGCGGCACCGGCACCCTGCTGATCGACGGCGACGTCGTCGGCGAGGGCGAGATCCGCCGGTTCACCCCGGTGCGGTTCTCGGCCACCGGGGCCGGCGTCACCTGCGGCTACGGCAACGGGCTCCCGGTGACCGACGCGCTCGAGGCGCCCTTTCGCTTCGACGGCGTGCTCCGCAAGGTCACGGTGACGGTGGACGGCGAGCCGGTGGTCGACGCCGCCGGCGAGGCACGGCTGGCCATCACCACCCAGTAGCGACCGGCCTACAGGGTGAGCACGGTGCGGACGACCCGCCCGGCTGCCATGTCCTCGAACGCACCGTTGACGTCGTCGAGGGTCGCCCGGCGGGTGATCATCGCGTCGAGGTCGAGCCGGCCGGCCCGCCAGAGGCGGAGCATCCTGGCGAAGTCGGTGCGCACGTCCGACGACCCGTAGTAGCTGCCGACCAGGTTCTTCTCGTTGAAGAAGATCTCGAAGGCGCTGAGCTCCAGCGTGTCCTCCTGGCGGCCGGCGCCGATGACGCAGGCCGTGCCACCGCGGTGGACGGCGTCCCAGGCGGCGCGCATCGTCGCAGCGAGGCCGATCGCCTCGAAGGCGTAGTCGAACCCGTCGCCGGTCAGCTCCGCCGTGACCTGCTCGAGCTCCTCGGGGCCGCAGGCGTGGGTGGCACCGAACCGAAGGGCCAGCTCCCGCTTCTGCTCGACGACGTCGACCGCCACGATCGGTGCGGCCCCGGAGAGGCGCGCCCCCTGGACGGCGGCGATCCCTACCCCGCCGCAGCCGAAGACGACCACCGACGAGCCCGGTTCGACCTTGGCGCTGTTGACCACCGCACCGACCCCGGTGGTGACGCCGCAGCCGATGAGCGAGGCGACGTCGAACGGCACGTCGTCGTCGATCCGGATCGCCGCCCCCTCCTGCACCGTCGTGTGCTCGGCGAAGGTCCCGATCCCGTTCATGGCGTGCAGGGCCAGCCCCTGGCGCCGGAACCGCGGCTCGAGGGCGCCGGTGCCGTAGCGGGTGGTGCAGAGCTCCGGCGCCCGGCGGCTCGTGCAGTTCACGCACCAGCCGCACGGGTTGGTCCACGCCAGGACGACGTGGTCACCGGCCCGTACCCTGGTCACCTCCGAGCCGACCGCCGTCACCACGCCGGCGCCCTCGTGCCCGAGCACCGCCGGCGCCTGCTGGGGCATCGTCCCGTCGATGCACGACAGGTCCGAATGGCAGACGCCGGTCGCTTTCAGGTTGACCGTCACCTCGTGCGGGCCCGGGTCGAGCACCTCGACGTCGTCGACGACCTGGAGCTCCCGATCGCCGTTCTGCATCAACACGGCCGCCCTCACGGCATCCTCCCCCTCGCGCTCGCTCTGCTGTCGGTATCCATGCCGGTTCGCTCGTCCACGCCGGCGCGCTCGTCAACGGCGGCGCGCACGGCGTCGGCCTGCGCCCGGACCATCCCGAGCACCTCGGTCGTCGGGAAGACGAGGAAGCGGTCCTCGACGACCGCCGCCAGTGCCGCCTTGGCGACGACGTCGGGCCCGACGGCGCTCGCCTCGACCGCCTCCCGGTAGCGGGCGGCCAGCTCCGGGTCGGCGTGCGACGGGCCGGCGAGGGAGGCCGGCCGGTGCCGTTCGCTCCCGGCGATCCCGGTGCGCACCACCCCCGGGCACAGCACCGAGACGCCGACGCCGGTCCCCTCCAGCTCCTGACGGGTGACGTCGGCCAACGCCACCACGGCGTGCTTGACGGCGCTGTAGGGCCCGAGGCCCGGCGTCGGCACCAGGCCGGTCGCCGACGCCGTCACCACGAAGTGCCCCTCCCGGCGGGTCGCCATCTCCGGCCCGAAGGTCGCCAGGCCGTGGACCACCCCGAACAGGTTGACGCCGACGAGCCAGCGCCAGGTCGACTCGCTCGTCTGCAGTACCGGGCCCGACGGCGACACGCCGGCGTTGAGGCAGACCAGGTGCGCCGGCCCGAAGGCAGCCGACGTCGCCGCTGCGAGCGCCTCGACGTCCTCGGCCGACGCGACGTCGCACACCACCGGGACCACCGGACGTCCGCCGTCGGCCAGCTCGCCCGCCGCCGCCGTCAGCGAGGCCGGGTCGACGTCAGCCATCACCACCGAGCAGCCGGCGGCGAGCAACTCGGCGGCCAGCGCCCGCCCGATGCCGCTGGCCGCCCCGGTCACCACAGCCGTCCGGCCAGCCAGGTCCTCCATGCTCAGCGACGGCTCCGGCGCTCAGGCCCCGGCGGCGCCTCGGCCATCAGAGCAACCTCGTGTGGTGGCCCTGCCAGTATCGGTCCCGCAGCCGGTTCTTGTAGAGCTTGCCGTTGGGGTCGCGAGGGAGCTCCTTGTCGAAGTCGATGCTCCTCGGGCACTTGTAGCCGGCGAGCCGGGAACGGCAGAACTCGGTGAGCTCGGCCGCCAGCTCGTCGCCGGCCTCGTCCCAGCTGGCCGGCTGCACCACCGCCTTCACCTCTTCGCCGAACTCGGGGTTCGGCACGCCGAAGACGGCGACGTCGGCCACCTTCTCGTGCAGCACGAGAACGTTCTCGATCTCCTGCGGGTAGATGTTGACCCCGCCGGAGACGATCATGAAGGTCGCCCGGTCGGTCAGGTAGAGGTACCCGTCGTCGTCCACGTAGCCCACGTCGCCGAGCGTCCGCCATCCCTGCTCGTTGCTCACCGACGCCGTCTTGGCCGGGTCGTTGAGGTACTCGAAGGAGGGGCCGTCCTCGAAGTAGACGGCGCCGGGCTGCCCGACCCCGAGCTCGCCGTCGTCGCCCACGATGTGGACAGGGTTCGCCGGCTTGCCGACCGAGCCCGGATGGGCCAGCCACTCCTCCGGTCCGATGAACGTGGCGGCGAACCCCTCGGTGCCGGCGTAGTACTCGTAGATGATCGGCCCCCACCACTCCATCATCGCCCGCTTCACGTCGACCGGGCACGGGGCGGCGGAGTGCAGCACGGCCCGCAGGCTCGACAGGTCGTAGGCCGACCGAACCTCCGGTGCCAGCTTCATCAGGCGGACGAACATCGTCGGCACGAACTGGGCGTGGGTCACCCGGTGGCGCTCGATCAGCTGCAGGAGATGCTCGGCGTCGAAGTGCTCCATCACCACCGCGGTCGCCCCGAGGCGCATCGTCGCCATCGTGTAGGCGAGGGGGGCGCTGTGGTAGAGGGGGGCCGGCGAGAGGTAGACGTCCGACGGCGTCATGGCGTACATCGTGCGGAGGCCCTCCTCCACCACCGACTGCGACCACGATCCCTCGGGGCCTGGAAGCGGCCGACGCACGGCCTTGGGCCGACCGGTCGTCCCCGACGAGTACATCATCTCGGTCCCCGACGACGGTTCCGGCGGCGGGCCGGCCGGCGCCCGTTCGACCTCCTCCTCGTAATCGAGGTAGCCGGGCGTACCCCCCCCGACGGCCACCTTGACCTCGAGGCGGCCGACCTTGTGATCGAGGGCCTCGGCCACCGCACCGAACGACGCGTCGACGAACAGGGCCTTGGCGCCCGAGTCCTCGACCAGGTACGCCACCTCGTCGGCGGTGAAGTGGGTGTTGACCGGGGTGTAGTAGAGGCCGGAGCGCTGGGCCGCCCAGGCCACCTCGAACACCTCCGGGCCGTTCGGCAGCATGAAGAGCACACCGTCGCCTCTCCGGAGCCCCGACGAGTGAAGCAGGTTGGCCACCCGGTCCGAGCGACCGAGCAGCTCGCCATAGGACCGGACGAGCCCGGAGCCCATCACGACGGCCGCCTTGTCCGGGGTGGCCTGCCCGTGCGGCGTGATGTCCACTGCCTTCATCGTCCTCCGTCCTTCATCGCCCGCCGGCGGTCCGTCCACCGGCCGTCGGTCCGTCCTCGGTCGGTCCGTCCCCGAGGATGCGCCTCGGGTTCCCCACCAGCATCTCGTGCAGTTGGTCGTCGGTGACGCCGCGCTGGCGGAGCGCCGGCACCACCGAGTCCGGGATGTGGGTCAGCTTCCAGTCGGCCAGCTCCGGGCCGAACCTGGGCGGCAACCAGTCGGCGTAGCAGGTGACGTCGTGCGACAGGACGATCTGACCGCTGTAGCCGAGCCGGCACAGCTCGCTCACCGTGTCGAGACGGGACGGCATGTCCGGCAGGCCGGCGTCGGGCAGGTAGAGGCCGAAACGGTCGGCGCCGATGGTGGAGCCGGCGTCGAGCAGCCGGCGCAGGTAGTCGAGGTCGGTCGAGTCGCCGCTGTGCCCGATGACGACCTTGGTGAGGTCGACGCCCTCCTCGGCGAGGATGCGCTGCTGGTCGAGCCCGTTGCGCAGCGCCGGCACCGAGTGGGTGGTGATCGGCGCCCCGGTCTCGCAGTGCGCCCTCCCCACCGCTCGGAGCACCCGCTCGACGTTGGGGGTGACGCCCAGCCAGTCGGTCGCCGTCTTGATCAGCGCCGCCCGGATCCCGGACCCGGCGATCCCCTCGGTCAGGTCCCGGACGAACATGGTGGTGAGGACGTCCTCGACCTTCCCGCCGCGTCCCTCCATCGCCGCTTTGTACTCGTAGAACATCGGCAGGTGGTCGTAGGTGTAGATCCCGGTGCACACCACGATGTGCAGGTCGACGCGCTCGTTGATGAAGCGGAGCGCCTCGACGTCCCGGCCGTGGCCGATGGCGGTGCAGTCGACGACGGTGTCGATCCCCGAGTCCTTGAGCTGCTGGAGGTCGGCCACCACGCCGAGGAGGACCCGCTCTCTGTCGTCGGTCCAGGCGAGGTCGAAGAACTCCTTCTCGACCTCGGCGTTGATGTTCACGATGTGCTCGTGCATCAACGTCGGCCCGAGGAGCGGGGCCTCCACCTCGCCGCGCACCGTCGCCACCGTCGTCATCGCTGTGAGCTGCGACTCGACCGGGTGTCGAGCCGTCGCCCCCCACGCCTCGACACCCTCAGTAGCCCTCCTCCGGGTCGACGACGCCGACGAGGGGCTCTCCGGCGAGGTGTCGACGGAGGTTCTCCACGAACTCGTCGACCAGCCGGTCGAGCGCCCCGGGGGAGCTCCACGAGATGTGGGCGCTGACCAGCACCCGGGGATGGGTGAGCAGCGGGTGCCCGACCGGCAGCGGCTCGGGGTCGGTGACGTCGAGGGTCGCTCTCGAGAGAAGACCTGCGTCGAGGGCGAAGAGGAGGGCGTCGTGGTCGACCAGCGAGCCTCGGGCGACGTTGACGAGGTGCAAGCCGGCCTTGCACCTTTTGAAGGCCTCGGCGTCCATCAGCCGGCGGGTGCGGGCGGTGGCCGGCGCGGCCAGCACCAGGTGGTCGGTCACCGCCAGCATCTCGTCGAGCGAGCCGCACACCTCCACACCGGCCGGACCGGGCGCCGTGGTGCGCCGGACCGCCAGGACGCGCATGCCCATCGCCAGTGCTCGCTCGGCGAGGGCGCTGCCGATCCCACCCAGGCCGACCAGGCCGAGCGTCTGGCCGTCGAGGCTCGCCAGCTCGGCGTAGCCGTGCCGGTCCGACGGCGCCGACAACCACGACTCGGGGAGCTGCTTGGCCCGGCACAGCATCGCCGCCAGGGCGAACTCGGCGATCGGGACCGCCGACGCCCCGCGGGCGCAGGTCACCACCCGGTCCCCAAGCGCCTCTGGCGGGAGGGCGTCGATCCCGGTGCCCGCCACCTGCAGCCAGGTGACCCCGCGGCCGAGCAGGTCCTCGAGGGTGGGGCTCCAGACCGGGACGGCGAAGAGGATCTCCGCCCGGAGACCCTCGGGCACCGGGCCCGACATCGGCACCTCGACCACCTCGACGTCGGGAACGGCGCGGGCGATCCGCTCCGCCCCGAGCTGTGCCAGGACGGTCGCTAGTGGCACGGCGACCATTCCGCCGCCATCAACAGGTTGCTGGCGAAACGATCCCGGTGCTCGAGGCCCTGCGCCTTGGCCTGCTCGATCGGGTGGTCCGGGGGGAGCTTCACGACGACGTTGCCGAGGAACCCGAGGGGATCGTTCGCCCGCTGCAGGACCGTCATCTGCTGGCCCGGACCGGGCGGGATGCCGTGGGCGGCCAGCACCAGCTCCACCGGCGGAGTGCTCCCCGACGTCCCGCTCCACAGCCGCTCGTAGGAGGCACCGAGCTGGGCGCTGAAGGCCCGCATCGGCTCGTCCGGCCAGGCGACGTTCTCGAGGAAGACGGCCGTCTCCCCGGCGGTGGCCGCATCGGGCACCGCCTCGAGGTCGACCGGCGGGCTCCACGGCGCCGGCCGGAGGATCTTGCCGGACACCCCGTAGCGGAGCCGGTCGAGCTCCTCGACGACGTCGGCCAGCTTGCCGGACGCCACCTCGTCGGCGTACCGCTCGAGCGCCTCGCCGTCGGCCAGCGCGCAGACCGTCACCACGTGGTGGGCCTGACCGAGCAACCGGTCGAAGTACCAGAGGAGACGGCCGCCGGTGGTCGAGGCGAGCAGCGGCACCAGCTGGTCGCGGCAGGTGGCCTCGAAGGTCGGGAGCAACTTGCCGACGACGGCGTGGTCCTCGTAGAGGAGCAGCACGTCAGCCGACCCGCAGGCCCGGATCGGCTCGCAGGCTCGGATCGGCTCGCAGCTCGCGGCGGACCATGGCGTCGAAGAGACCGGGGAAGTTGCGCTCCTCGAGGATGTCGCCGATCCGCTTGGCCTGCTCGGGGTCCATCGGCACACCGGTGTCGCCGAGCTCCCACGCCTGGCGGCACCGCCACTCGAGCACCATCGCCCGCAGGTACGCCTGCTCGACGTCGTGCGCGACGACCAGCACCCCGTGGTTGGCCAGCAGCACCACGTCGGCACCGCCGATCGCCTCGACGATCTGGCGGGCGGCCGGCGCCTCGCTGGCCGAGCCCGGGTACTCGTCGTAGACGAGGACCTCGGTGCTGAAGAGGGCGCTGGTCTGGTCGTAGATCGGGGGCGCCCGGTGCCGGTCGGCCCAGAGCGTCCCGTACTTCGGGTGGTTGTGGATGACCACCCGGGCATCCCGGCGTGCCCGGTGCAGCTCGACGTGCAGCGGGAGCGCCGTCGGGACCTCCTCCTCGCCGTCGAGCACCTCGCCGCCGGCCGTCACGTGCAGGACGTGGGACGGCAGGATCTCGTCCCAGGTGATCGCCCACGGCGTGACGAGGAAGGTGCCGTCCTCCAGCGAATGGCTGATGTGGCCCATGATGTGGTCGTCGTAGCCCTCGCGGTAGAGCATCCGGGCGAGCAGTGCGATCTGTGTGCGGAGGTCGAGCGACAGGCGGCTCGTCGGAGCCAGCCGTTCGGCCGTCGTCATCGGCTCTCCTCCGTCAGGTTGAAGACCCGCCTGGCGTTGCCCTGCATGATCTTGTAGCGCGACTCGTCGTCGAGCCCGGCGAGCAGCCGCCGGGCGTTCTCCTGCGAGTGCGGGAACGTGCCGTCGCCGTGCGGGTAGTCGGTCTCGATCATGACGTTGTCCACCCCGATGGCGTCGAGGTTGCGGATCCCGATCGGGTCGTCGATGAAGCACCCGAAGATGTGGTCGCGGAACAGCTCGAGCGGGGTCGCCGCCGGTCCGAGCCCGTCGCGCTCCCGATGGGAGTAGTCGTACGGGTCGTAGCGGCGGGCCCAACCCATGTGCTCGATCACGTAGGCGGCCCGCTCGAGCACGTAGGGGATCCAGCCGATCCCGCCCTCGGAGAGGCAGAGCTTGAGGTTCGGGTACCGCTCGAGCTGTCCCGAGAAGAGCCAGTCGGCGGTGGCGTAGACGAGGTTGAGCGGCGACAGCAGCGCCGAGACGTAGATCGGCGCGTCGTCGGAGGTGTTGGGGACCATCGACGACGAGCCGAAGTGGATGCACAGCGGCAGCTGCGTCTCGTCGACGGCGGCGAGGAAGGGGTCCCAGTGCCGCTCCTTGGCGTGGATCGACGGGAGCCCCAGCTTCGCCGGGTTCTCCGAGAAGGCGACGGCCTTCGCCCCCTTGTCGGCGCACCGGCGCACCTCGGCGGCCGCCAGGGCCGGATCCCAGAGCGGGACGATGACGAGGGGGATGAAGCGGCCCGGCGCGCCACCCGCCCAGTCGTCCACCATCCAGTCGTTGTAGGCGCGCAGGCACCTGAGGGCCAGCTCACGATCCTTCGCCTCGAGGAACGTCTGCCCGCAGTAGCGCGGGATGGTCGGGAAGCACAGCGACGCGAGGACGCCGTCGGCGTCCATGTCCTTCGCCCGCTCCGCCGGGTCGTAGTACGACGGCCGCATCCGCTCGTAGGACATGAGCTCGGGGACGATCTCCGCCTCCGGCCTGCCGGCCTGCACGAAGAGCCCCGGGATCGGGATCCGCACGTCCTCGTACTCCCAGATCGACGCGCCGTCCTCCTCGACGACGTGAGGTACCCGATCCCGCTCGGCACCGGCGGCGCGGTCGGTCCACAACGTGGGCGGTTCGATCACATGGTCGTCGACCGAGATCAACAGGTCGGTAGGGGTGGCGGTCATCGCGTCCGTCGCAGCGGGCAGCCAGGCGGGCACACAGGCGGGCGTCGGGTCGGGGCGGTCGGCGGTCAGTCGAGGACCGACGGGTCCTGGCGGATGACCCTGCGGGCCATCGCCTCGAAGAACCCGTCGAAGGCGTCGTCGACCGAGTCGATCAGCGCCCCGAAGCTGCGGGCCACGTCGTCTTTCATCGGGACCCCCCCGCCCAGCGCCTCGACGTGCCAGGCCTGGCGGCAGCGCCATTCGAGGACCATCGAGCGGATGTAGGCCTCCCGGACGTCCCGCCCGATCACCAGCACTCCGTGGTTCGCCAGCAGCGCGGCGTCCGCCGTCCCGAGGGCCTCGACCGCCCGGGTGGCGTTGAACATCTCGTTGACCGGCCCCTCGTAGTCGTCGTAGACCGCGATCTCGCCCGAGTACATGGCGGCCGTCTGGTCGTAGATCGGCGGCACCCGGTGTGCGTCGGCCCAGATCGTGCCCCACCTCGGGTGGTTGTGCACCACCACCCCGGCGTCGTGCCGGCGGGCGTGGAGGGCGACGTGCAAGGTGATCGCCGGGGTGATGAGCCACCGCCCCTCGAGCTGGTTGGCCTGGGCGTCCATCCTCGCCACGTCACTGGCCCGCAGCTCGTCCCAGGTCAGGCCCCACGGGTTGACCAGGAACGTGCCGTCGGGTTGCTTGAAGGTGATGTGACCGCTCAGGTGGTCGTCGTAGCCCTCTCGGTGCAGGACCCGGGCCAGCAGCGCCAGCTCCTGCTGCGGGGTGAGCTCGAGGCTCGGGAACCGTTGCGGCGACGTCTCGACGGCGGAAACTGCCATGCCCTCCCCTTCCCCCCTCGCGCCGGACGACCCGTCTCGTGCCGTGAGGGCGACCTGTCATCCCTTCGGCGTCCCCCCGACGGTCTTGTGTCGAAGATTGCCCTTCGGCGAGGATTGCGTTAACATTTAAATCATCGTATAATCAGCTTAGAGTTGTGGTGCACCCCTGTCAAGGGTCGGCGCGACGGGTCCCGCGCACCATCGGCTCGGACAACACGTCCAGGTGGGAGCGACGGCACACGCGGCGGGCGGAACCGGGTGTGCGGCCGCCGATCGAAGGGGAGGGAGCCGACCGCCATGACCGACACGATTGCCGCCACCGGTCGACCGACGCACATGAGGGCGATGGTCGTGACCAAGCCGATCGCCCCACCGTTGCCGGCGCTCACCGCCAAGCAGGAGCTCGCCCTGCTGGCGAGGGTGCTGTGGCGCGAGGGCTACAACGACCACCTCGCAGGGCACATCACCTACAAGCAACCCGACGGCACTTTCCTCGTCAACCCCTTCGGGCTCGCCTGGGGGGAGGTGAAGGCGAGCGACGTCATGACGATGGACGCCGACGGCAACGAGCTCGCCGGGCCGTGGACCATCACCCCCGCCATCACCCTCCACCTGGAGCTGCACCGGGCCAGGCCGGACCTGACGGTCGCCCTGCACAACCATTCCCGCTGGGGCACGGTGTGGGCCGACATCGGCAAGGCGCCGGAGATCTACGACCAGACCGGCGCCATGTACCACGGCGAGGTGGCGGTCTACGGCGAGTACTGGGGCGCGGTGGACGACGTCGCCAACGCCCAGGCCGCCGTGACGGCGATCGGTCGGGCGAACGTGGCACTGCTCGCCAACCACGGTGTCGTGATCACCGGGAACGACATCGAGCAGGCGTACCTGCGGTCGGTGTCGTTCGAATGGCGGTGCCGGCAGGCCTGGCACGTGGCGGCGGCGGGAGGGGGAAAGCCCATGGACCCCGGGGCCGCCGCCGCCTACGGGGACTTCTTCAACACCCGCAACTTCACCGGGCTCTTCGAGGCGATGTGCCGGATGGAGCTGGCACGGGACCCCGGCGTCCTGGGATGACGGCCACCGGGCGACCCCGGGAGGGCGCCGTCCGGCTGCTCAGCCCGCCGGGCGCTCGGGCCCTGCAGGCAGTGGGCGTCGCGTGGCAAGTCGAGACAAAGAGACCAAAGAGACAGTGAAACAACAGGGAGGGGAATCGGTGGGAATCGTGAAGTGGTCTGCTCGGAGGGCGGTCTCCGTCCTGGCGACGAGCCTGTTGCTGGGCGCGCTGGTGAGCATCGGTCAGGGAACGGCAGCCGGGGCGGCGAGCGGGGCCCCGATCAAGCTGGGGGTCATCGGGGGCTTCACCGGGCCGCTGGCCGGCAGCGTGTACGCCACGCCGCCGGCCATCCACGCCTGGGCGGACTACGTCAACGCCCACGGTGGCATCAACGGCCACAAGGTCGACGTCATCGTCGAGGACGACCAGACGAACCCCGGGGTGGCGACCACCGAGATCAACAAGCTCATCGAGGACCACGTGATCACCATCTTCGACGAGTCGGACTTCGACAGTGACTTCGCCGGCGTGGTCGCCCAGCACCACATCCCGATCATCCCGACGAACTCGTCGACCGTCGCCTCCATCACGAACGACAACTTCTTCACCGCCGGACCGACCATCGACTCGGTCCCGGCGGCGGTCGCCGCAGCGGCCAAGAAGGTCGGGGCGACCAAGCTGGGCCTGCTGTACTGCGCCGAGTCGCCGGACTGCTCCCAGCTCGTGACCCCGATCCGCCAGGCGGCCCAGAAGGTCGGCATCTCGCTGGTCTACGAGACGTCGATCTCGGCCACGGCGCCGAACTTCACCGCCCCGTGCCTGGCAGCGGAGCAGGCCGGCGCCAAGACGCTCTTCATCGGCGACGCGGTGCCGGTGCTCGAGTCGGTGGCCAGGGACTGCGTCACCCAGGGGTACAAGCCGACGCTGATCGGCGACGACGGCGCGGTGGCCCCGGCCTTCGCCTCGACCCCGGGATGGTCCAACGGCATGATCGCCGTCCAGCCCAACCTGCCGTTCTCGGTGAGGTCGACGCCGGCGGCCAAGACGATGTACGCCGCCTTCAACAAGTACGAGCCCGGGTTCGTGAAGAACCAGAACTTCAACGAGCTCGCTGTCGAGACCTGGACCGCCGGCCTGCTCTTCCAGGCGGCCGCCAAGGCCGGGAAGCTCGGGGTGCACGGAGCACCGACGACCACCGAGGTGTACAACGGGCTGTACTCGAAGGCGGTGAACGGCACCACTCTCGGGGGCCTGGTCGGGCCGCTGCACTTCACCAAGGGCCAGATCACCCACAACAGCTGCTGGTTCTACATGCGGACCTCCCACGGGAAGTTCACGACGCCGTACGGGCTCAAGCCGGACTGCCTCTCGTAGCCGGCCTGCTCTTCGCAGGGGACGAGCGGCTCCGGGCGACGTGTCTCGCCTGGCCGGCAAGGTCGTGGTGGTGGCGGGAGGTGCCTCGGGCATCGGCGCTGCCACCGCGGCCCGGCTGGCTGCCGAGGGGTCGAGGGTGGTCGTCGGCGACATCGACGCCACCGCCGGGCGCCGGACGGTCGACGCCCTGGCAGCCGAGGGGCACGACGTGGTCTTCGTCCATTTCGACATCGCCGACGAGGGGTCTGTCGAAGCACTCATGCAAGGAGCGGTGGCGACGTTCGGGAGGATCGACGGACTCTTCTCGAACGCCGCCGACCTCCGGCCGGAGGTGATCCTGCGCGACACCGACGTCGTCGAAATGGACGTTGCGGTCTGGCACCGGTCGATCGCCGTCGACCTCGTCGGGTTCTTCTACACCGCCCGGCACGCCATCCCACGCCTGCTCGACGGCGGCGGGGGGTCGATCGTCGTGACGAGCTCGGCCGGGGCATTCACCGGGGGCGCCGAGCATCCGGCGTACGCCACCAGCAAGGCCGGGCTCGGCGCGCTCGTGCGCCACATCGCCACCCGATGGGGAAAGGAGGGGATCCGCTGCAACGCCGTCGCTCCAGGCCCGGTCCTCTCGGAGGTCTTCCGGGCGAACGCCTCCCCGGCGGCGATCGACGCGCTGGCGGCCCCGTTGCGGCTCGACCGGCTGGGTGAGCCGGAGGACGTCGCTTCCATGGTCGCGATGCTGCTGTCGGACGAGGCGACCTGGATCACCGGCCAGGTGATCGGGGTCGACGGCGGGATGGTGCTGCGGTGAGAGCCGAGGGGAGCGCCGTGGTGACCGGCGCCAGCCGCGGCATCGGGAGGGCGGTGGCGGTCGAGCTGGCCCGCCGCGGCTTCTCGGTGGTCGCCACGATGCGGGACCCGGCGGACGGCGCCGACCTCGACAGCGAAGCGGAGGGGGCCCCCGGCGACCTCCGAGTGGAGCGCCTCGACATCTGCGACCCCGGGTCCTTCCGGTTCCCCGACGACCTCCGGGTGCTCGTTAACAACGCCGGGACGCGCCAGCCGAACCTCCCGGTCGAGGAGGCGCCTCCCTCGGACTGGCGGACGGTGTTCGAGACCAACGTGTTCGGCACGGTCGAGATGATCCGCCGCGCCGTGCCGGTGCTGCGAGCCGCCGGCGGCGGCGTCGTCTGCAACGTCACGAGCTCGAGCATCCTGTCGCCACTGCCTTTCTTCGGCACCTACCGGGCGAGCAAGGCGGCGATCAGCGCGTTGTGCGAGACCTTGCGGGTCGAGCTCGCACCCTTCGGGATCCGGGTGGTCGAGATCCTCCCCGGCCCGATCGACACCGACATGTTCCGGACGTCGGTCATGTTCAAGGTTCCCGAGGCAGTCCGCTTCGAGCCGTACCGCCAGGTCGCCGAGGACCACTTCCCGGCGGCGAAGTTCCTCTCCGAGGACCTGATCACCCAGCCTGCGGTGGCGGCGGTGGCGATCGTCGACGCCATCTGCGACGACGGGGTGATGCGCCACGGCTGTGACGTGATGTCGGAGCGCTCGCTCGAGCAGTGGCGCAGCCGCGGCGACGAGCCGGCGATGCAGCAAGCGGTGGCGCACTTCCGCCCGAGCACCTGAGGCGGCACGGTGAGCCAGTTCCTGCCGTTCGTCGTCATCGGCATCACCACCGGGGCGATCTACGGGCTGGCCGGCACCGGCCTGGTGCTGACCTACAAGACGTCGGGCATCTTCAATTTCGCCTACGGCTCGGTCGCCACCCTGGCGGTGTTCGTCTTCTACTTCCTCCACGTCCAGCACGCGATGGCCTGGCCGCTGGCCGCCCTGCTCTCGGTCGGTGTGATGGGACCGATCGAGGGGCTCCTGCTCGAGCGCCTGGCGAGGGCGCTCGACCCGATGAGCCCGACCCTCAAGGTGGTGGCCACCGTCGGCCTCCTCCTCGCCGTCCTCGGGCTCGGCACGATCTGGTACGGGAGCGAGGCGGTCGACTTCCCCCAGTTCCTCCCGGCCGAGACCTTCCGACTGGTCGGCGTCAACGTCCAGTGGAGCCAGCTGATCGTCACCGTGGTCTCGGTGCTGGCCACCGGCATCCTGTACTACTTCTTCCGCTTCGTGCGGCTCGGGGTCTCGATGCGCGGCGTCGTCGACAACCCCGACCTCGTCTCGATGACGGGCCAGAGCCCGGCGATGGTGCGCCGCTGGGCCTGGGTCATCGGATCGGTCTTCGCCTCGCTGGCCGGGCTGCTGCTGGCGCCCAACCTCACGTTGAGTGCCCTCACCCTGACGATGCTGGTCGTCCAGGCCTTCGGCGCCGCCGCCGTCGGCTACTTCTCCAACCTTCCGTTGACCTTCGTCGGCGGCCTCGTCATCGGCATTCCCGCCGCCCTGGCCACCAAGTACGTGGTCTCGGTGTCGTGGCTGAGCGGCCTGCCGGTCGGGCTCCCGTTCATCCTGCTGTTCATCGTCCTGATCGTGACCCCGAGGGCCAAGCTCATGGAAAGGCGGCTCGTCCCTCCGATGCCCATACGCGTTCGGTGGCAAGCGCCGGCGCCGGCCCGGGTCGGGTTCGGGGTGCTGATCCTGGCGGCCGCCGCGCTGGTCCCGACGTTCGCCGGCGCCAACCTGTCGGTGTGGTCGACCTTCCTCGTCGACGTGATGCTGTTCCTCTCCCTCGGCCTCCTCGTCCGCAAGTCCGGGCAGATCTCGCTCTGCCACTTGGCGTTCGCGGCGATCGGGGCAGCCTCCTTCGGGCACTTCACCTCCGACTGGCACATCCCGTGGCTGGCCTCCCTCGCCCTCGCCGGGTTGGTGGCGATACCCGTCGGCGCGCTCATCGCCATCCCGGCGATCCGGCTCTCCGGTGTGTTCCTCGCCGTCGCCACGTTCGGGTTCGGCATCCTCCTCCAGCAGGTGCTCTACACCACCGGGCTCATGTTCGGACCGACGTCGGCCGGCATCGCCGCGCCGCGGCCGGACGTCGACATCGCCGGCTGGAACCTGGGCTCCAACACCGGCTTCTACTACCTGCTCCTCGTCTTCGCCGTCCTCACCGTGGCCACTGTCCTGGCGCTCCAGCACGGTCGCATGGGGCGGCTGCTCGGGGGGCTGGCCGACTCCCCCTCGGCGCTCGAGACCCACGGCGCCGCCACCGCCGTCACCAGGGTGCTCCTCTTCTGCATCACCGCCGCCATGGCCAGCATCGCCGGCGCCCTGCTCAGCTCGCTGTTCTCCTACGCCTCGGGGTCCAACTTCGACCCGTTCACGTCGCTCACGATGGTCGCCATCATCGTCATCGTGCTGGGTGCCGACCCCTGGTACGCCATCATGGCGTCGCTCGGCTTCGCCGTGTTCCCCGGCTACGTCACCGTCGGCAACGTCGGCTCGTACCTCCAGATCGCCTTCGGCTTCTCGGCGATGATCTACGCCATGCGCGGGGGCAAGGCCCCCACCGTGCCGGTCCCGCTGCAGCGGCTGATCGAGCGGCTGGGGACGCTCAGCGCGCCCCTCGACCACCGCCGAGCACCGGCTCTCCTCCTGGCGGCCGGCGACGGGGCCCTCGTGCCCGTGCCGGCCGGTGCCGTCTCCCAACCGGCGATGGCCGGCGCAACGGTGGTGGGCGCCGTTGCGGCGGTCGCCGCCGAGGTGAAGGGGGGCTCGTCCACGGCGCCCGGCGACCGGAGTCTGTCCCGCCGGTGGCCACCGGTCGAGCATCCGGCACCCGAGGGGGGCGACGGCCCGGCGCTCGAGGTGCGGGGGCTGTCGGTCCGTTTCGGTGGGGTGCAGGCCGTCGACGATGTCGGGTTGAGTGTCCCGTTCGGCACGGTGACCGGGCTGGTCGGGCCGAACGGCGCCGGGAAGACGACGATCTTCAACGCCTGCTCGGGCCTCGTCCGGCCGAGCGCCGGGACGGTCCTGCTGCACGGGACGGCGGTGAACCGGCTCGGCCCCGCCGGCCGAGCGCGACGCGGGCTCGGTCGGACGTTCCAGCGGGTCGACCTGTTCAACTCGCTCAGCGTCGCCCGGAACGTCGAGCTCGGGCGGGAGGCCTCGATGGCCGGTCGCAACCCGCTCGCCCACGTCGTGTCGTCCGGCCACGACCGCACGGAGGTGAGCGAGGCGGCACGCCAGGCGATGGCCCTGACCGGCATCGAGGAGCTGGCAGGCCTCCAGGCGGGGTTGTTGTCGACCGGACAGCGGCGGATGGTCGAGTTCGCCCGCGCCCTGGCCGGCCCCTTCGACGTGCTCCTCCTCGACGAGCCGTCCTCCGGCCTCGACGCCGCCGAGACCCAGTGGTTCGGGCAGGTCCTCCGCAAGGTGATCGAGACCCGCCACGTGGCGGTCCTGCTGGTCGAGCACGACATGGCCCTCGTCCGGCAGGTGTGCGAGCACGTCTACGTCCTCGACTTCGGGAGGCTCATCTTCGAGGGCAGCTTCGAGGAGATGCGGGGCAGCGAGGCGGTGCGGGCGGCCTACCTCGGCGCCGGTGCCTGACGGCTCGCCGCCGGCGTGGCTCGCCGGCGTGGCTTGCCGGGGCCGGCGCCGGTACTTCATACTTCTCTCTCGCCGACCGGTGACCTCGACCGGTGCGAGCATCTTGTAGCGACCATGGACCTCGACACCTTCCGGAAGTCGCTCGACGACTGGCTCGACGAGCACGCCGACGAGCTGGCCCCCTCCTTCCCCGGACACGGCTCGGTCGAGCTGCAGCAGGAGCAGATCGGCAAGGTCCGTCGCCTGACCTACGACGCCGGATTCGCCCGCTGGGGCTGGCCAGAGCTGGTCGGCGGCCACGGCGGCTCGGCGCTGCTCCGGGCCTACCTGAACGAGGCGTTGGCGGCGCGCGACCTGGTCGAGACCGGGCTCTACGCGCTGTCGGAGGTGCTCGGCCCGTCGTTCATCACCTTCGCCCGCCCGGAGCTGTCGGCGGCAGTGGTGCCGCGGCTGCTCCGGGGCGACGAGGTCTGGTGCCAGGGTTTCTCCGAGCCGGGCACCGGGAGCAACCTCGCCATGCTCACCTGCCGGGCCGAGCGCACCGGCGACGGGTGGCGGGTCAGCGGGCAGAAGGTCTGGACCAGCCTGGCCCAGCTGGCCGACCGTTGCGTGCTGCTGACCCGGACCGGCACCCTCGAGTCGGCCCACCGCGGGATCACGGCGCTGTTCGTCGACATGGACTCGCCGGGGATCACGGTGCGGCCGCTCGAGACGATGCACGGCGAGCCGGAGTTCTGCGAGGTCTTCTACGACGACGTCGCCGTCCCGTTCGACCGGACGATCGGCGAGGAGGGCCAGGGGTGGGCCTTCGCCATGGACCTGCTCCCCTACGAGCGGTCGACGGCCCTCTGGCAGCGGGCCGCCCTCCTGCACCGCCGGCTCCAGCAGCTGGTCGAGGCAGCAGCGCCCGGCGCGCTCGACCCGGTAGCGCTCGGTGAGGTGGTCCAGCAGGTCCACGCCTTCCGGGCCCGCTCGCGCGCCACCCAGCACCGCCTGGCCTCAGGCGAGGACCTCGGCTCGGCCACCTCGGTCGACAAGGTGGCACTGGCCACCACCGAGCAGGCGCTGTTCGACCTGGCGGCGGCGGCGCTCCCCGACGAGGTCCTGCTGGCCGACGGCCCGACGGCGGGGCGCTGGCGCAAGGAGTTCCTCTACTCGAGAGCGGCCACGATCTACGGGGGCTCGGCCGAGATCCAGCGCAACATCATCGCCCGCCGGCTGCTCGAGCTCGGACCCGACCGGTGATCGAACGCGGCGACCTCGAGCTGTTCGGCCGAAGCCTCCGCCAGGCGGTCGACGGCGCCACCGGCGCCGAGCTCGACGCCGCCTTGGACGAGCTCGGATGGATCGACGTCGTCCGGGCGGACCCGGCGGCCGGGATCTCCCTCCTGTTCTCGCTCCAGGGGCGGGCGCTGGCGACGTCGTCGGCACTCGACCGTCTGCTCGCCCTACGCCTCGGCCTCGAGGTGCCGGCGGTGGTGCTCCCGGCGACCGGCCGGTGGGCCGCGCCGGGGACGGTCACCGGCGGCCGGCTGGCGGTCGACGGCCTCGGCACGGCCACGATCGGCGACGCCGGGGCGGTGCTGGTGGTGGCGGAGGACGATGGTTCGGCCACCACCGTCGAGACCGGGTCGCTCGACCTCCACCCGCTGCCAGGGATCGACCCGGCCCTCGGGCTGGTGCGGGTGAGAGGTGAAGTGGCGCTCGGTGCCGGCGACCGGACCGGGAGGGTCGACTGGTCGTCGGCGGTCGCCTGGGGACAGCTGGCGGTCGGCCACGAGCTCGTCGGCGCCTCGCGGCGCATGCTCGAGCTGGCCCGCCGGCACGCCCTCGACCGGGTGCAGTTCGGCCAGCCGATCGCCCGGTTCCAGGCGGTACGCCACCGGTTGGCCGAGACCCTCGTCGCCCTCGACCTGGCCGACGCCGCCCTCGAGGCGGCCTGGCTCGACCCCACCCCGGAGAGCGCCGCCATCGCCAAGGCGGTGGCCGGTCGGGCGGGGCGCACGGCCACCCGCCACTGCCAGCAGGTGATGGGCGCCATCGGGTTCACCACCGAGCACGACCTCCACCGCTACATCCGGCGGGTCCTCGTGCTCGAGCAGCTCTTCGGCGGGACGGCGCCGCTCACCCGGCACCTCGGGGAGGAGATCCTCGATCGCCGCCGGGTCCCGGCGGCGATCCCGCTCTGAGGTCTGCGCCCGAGAGCCGAAGTCAGCCGGCCTCCCGCCACCTGCGCTCGAACGGCAGACGCCAGGTGCGCGGGGCGATCAGGGCGTGCATGGCCGGGGGCCCCCACGACCCGGGGGCGTACGGCTCGGCCGGCGGCGGCGCCTCGAGGAGCGGCGCCGACACCTCCCAGAGGCGCTCGATTCCCTCGGCGGTGGGGAACAGCGTGTGGTCGCCGACCATGACGTCGTGGATCAACCGCTCGTAGGCCTCGAGGACATCGCCAGCGTGGCCGGTCTCGTGGAGGGCGAACTGGAGGCTCAGCTTGTCGAGGACCATGCCGGGACCGGGTCGCTTCCCGTAGAACGAGAGCGAGAGCCGTGAGGCGTCGGCGAGGTCGAAGGTGAGGTGGTCGGGTCCGTGCGAGCCGACCCCGGAGCCGTCGGGGAACATGCTCTTGGGCGGCTCGCGGAAGGCGATCGAGATGATGCGGGCGCCCTCGGCCAGCCGCTTGCCGGTCCGCAGGAAGAACGGGACGCCGGCCCACCGCCAGTTGTCGATCTCGCAGCGGAGCGCCACGAAGGTCTCGGTGTCCGAGCGCTGGCCGACCCCGCGGATCTTGCGGTAGCCGCGGTACTGGCCCCGGACGACGTGGCGGGGGTCGATCGGTCGCAGCGACCGGAAGACCTTGTTCTTCTCCTCGCTGATCGCCCCCGGCTCGAGGGCGGTCGGCGGCTCCATCGCCATGAACGCCAGCACCTGGAGGAGGTGGGTCACGACCATGTCCCGGTAGGCGCCGGTGCCCTCGTAGAAGCCGACCCGCTCCTCCACCCCGAGCGTCTCGGGCACGTCGATCTGGACGTGGTCGATGTGGTCCCGGTTCCAGATCGGCTCGAAGAGGCCGTTGGCGAACCGGAAGGCCAAGATGTTGAGCGCCGCCTCCTTCCCGAGGAAGTGGTCGATCTGGAAGACCTGGTCCTCGGCGAACAGCGCCTGGACCCGGGTGTTGAGCTGCCGTGCGCTCGCCAGGTCGGTGCCGAACGGCTTCTCCATCACCACCCGGGACCGGTCGACCAGGCCAGCGTCGCCGATCGCCCGGAGGACCTGGGGGCCGGCCGCCGGCGGGGTCGAGACGTAGTGGAGGCGCCGTGCACCCTCGCCGAGGCGTCGCTCGGCCCGCCGGACGGCCTCGGCCAAGCCGTCGGGGCCGACGTGCAGCGGGACGTGGTGGAGCAGTCGTGCGAAGGCCGACCAGTTCCCGCGGACGGCCTCGCGGCGGGCGAACTGGTCGCAGGCCTCCCGGGTCAGCTTGCGGTAGGCGGCGTCGTCGAGCGGGTCGAGGGAGACGCCGACGATCCGGCACTCCGGCAAGAGGCCGGCGTGGAAGAGGTGGAGCAGCCCGGGCAGGAGCTTGCGGCGAGCGAGGTCGCCGGTCCCCCCGAAGAGCACGATGACGTGGGGATCGGGCGGCGGCGCCGAGAGCATGGCGGTCTGCGACATGGGGTCCTCCGCTGGCCGGTCCGGCGCTCATCGTACGAGCGGGCGCCCCGGCGGGCGCGGACCACGAGTGGGGCCGGCCGACCGCCTCGCCTACTGTGCGGGGCATGTCCGCCAGCTACCCCCCGACCGACCCCGACGTCGCCCAGGAGATCGTCGACACCGTCCGCCGCTTCGTGGCCAGGGAGGTACTGCCGGTGGCCGGCGCCCTCGAGCGCACCGACACGTTCCCCGACGACATCGTCGCCGGGATGCGCGAGCTCGGGCTCTTCGGGGTGACCATCCCCGAGCCCTACGGCGGGCTCGGGCTCGACCTGTCGACCTACATCGGGGTGATCGAGGAGCTGGCCTACGGGTGGATGAGCCTGACCGGGATCGTCAACACCCACACCATGGCCGCGACGCTGCTGCTGTTGCACGGGAGCGACGAGCAGAAGCAGCGGTGGCTGCCGTCGATGGCTTCCGGTGCGCGCCGCGGCGCCCTCTCGCTCTCAGAGCCCGACGCCGGGTCGGACACCTCGGCCCTCTCGTGCCGGGCGGTTCGCGACGGCGACGAGTACGTCCTCAACGGGACCAAGGCCTGGGTGACCAACGGCGAGCGGGCGTCGCTGGTGGCCCTGGCGGCGAGGACCGACGAGGGGATCTCGGCGTTCATGGTCGAGAAGGAGCCGGGGCCGTCGTCGGGCGGGATCACCGTCGCCAAGCAGGTCGGCAAGCTCGGCTACCGCGGCGTCGAGACGGTCGAGATGGCCTACGTCGACCACCGCGTGCCGGCGGCCAACCTGATCGGCGCGCCAGGGCGCGGCCAGGCGCAGATACTCGGCGTGCTCGAGATCGGGCGGATCAACATCGCCGCCCGGGCGGTCGGCGTCGCCAGGGCCGCCTTCGACGCCGCCCTCGCCTACGCCCAGCAGCGGGTGACGATGGGCAAGCCGATCGCCGAGCACCAGGCGATCCAGCTCAAGCTGGCCGACATGGCCACCCGGCTCGAGGCGGCCCGCCTCCTCACGAAGAGCGCCGCCGAACGCAAGGCGGCGGGTGAGCGCTGCGACGTCGAGGCCGGGATGGCCAAGCTGTTCGCCAGCGAGACCGCCCTCGAGCTGGCGACCGAGTCGATGCGGATCCACGGCGGCGTCGGCTACACCGACGAGCTCCCGGTCGAGCGCTACTACCGCGACGCCCCGCTGATGGTGATCGGCGAGGGGACCAACGAGATACAGCGCCTGGTCATCGCCCGCGGACTGCTCGCCCGTGCCGCACGGGACGGGGCGGCGAGGTGACGTCGACCGTGCTCCGGGCGCAGCGCTGGGCCGACATCGTCGCCGTCCCCGGCAACCCGGCCGACGACATCGCCGTCACCGCCGACGTCCGCTTCGTGATGAAGGACGGCCGGATCCACAAGGGCTGCTGACCGCTCAGAGCTCGGGGGCGAGGGTGGCCAGAAACGCCTGGGTGCGGCGGCGCGACTCGAGCCGGGTCGCCGGGTCGCCGGGTCGCCACCCAGACCGACCACCCGGGCCGCCAGGTCGGTCACCCCGGCGTCGCGGTAGCGGCCGAGACGCTCGAGGATCGCTGCCTCGTCGCCGGCCGCCATCGTGTCGCCGACGTCCTCGGCGTCGCCGTGCTCGAGCAGCGCGAGGTAGTTGGGCGAGATGTCGGCGTGCCCGAGCACCTCGCTGGCCACCCGCTGGGCGTCGGCCACCTCGCCGTCGCCGCAGAGCGCCACCGGCACGCGGGCCACCACCCTTGGGGCCGGGCGACCGGCGTCGTCGGCCACCTTCGAGAGGCGGGGGACGACGAAGTCGCCGATCGCCCGCTCGTCGGCCATCCACAAGATGGTGCCCGACGCCCGCTCACCGGCCAGGCGCAGCATCACCGGGGCCAGCGCCGCCAGCAGCACCGGCGGCGGCCGGCGGTCGTCGACGTCGATCGGGCTGTGGACCCGGTGGGTTGCGTTCTCGACGTCGAAGCGCACGGGACCGGCGAAGGCGGCGTCCAGCACGTCGAGGTAGTCGCGCATCGTGGCCGCCGGTTTCCCGTAGGGCAGTCCCCACTGGTCCTCGACGATCCAGTGGTGCGAGACCCCGAGACCGAGGGTGAACCGGCCGCCGCAGGCCATCTGGGTGGTGAGCGCCTGCTGGGCCATCGGCACAGGGTGCCGGCTCTGGATCGGCACCACCGCCGTCCCGAGCTCGATCCGCCCGGTCGCCCGGCCGACCACCGTCAGCACCGTCATGGCGTCGAGGTACCCCGGGACCTGGGGGAACCAGAACGAGGTGAATCCCTGCCCCTCGGCCGCCGCCGCCTCGCCGACCACGCCCTCGAGGCGGGCCGCCGGTGGGCGCTCCTTGTCGGAGCCGAACATCAGCCCGATCCGCATCGCCGATCCTCCATGACGCCGGACACCCGGGATGCCAGGGCTGTCCTCCGCCACCGGGCCACGGACGGGGAGGTTACGCCGACGGGGGCGCGGCCACGGCATGGCCGGCTGGGTGGCCACGAACGGACCAACGGCCCTGTCGCTCCCCACCGACGGGGGTGACGCTGGAGGAGGGTGAGCAGTGAGGAGGAAGGCGATGCGACGAGCGACGCGGCATCTGGTCGCAGGCACGACGGCTGCCGGCATGGCGGTCCTGCTCCGGCCGGGTTCGACCGCCAACACCTGCGCGCGGCGTGGGCTGGACCACGCCGTCCGGCGGCTGCGCCACCTCGAGGGGCGTCTCCGGGGTCTCGACTACCGCCTGAGCGGCCGCCATCCCGATCCCGACGTCGTGGACAACGTGCTGGCCGACCGGATCCGCTCCACCCTCGGACGGGTCGAGCGGCGCCTCGACCTTCCGCACGTCCACGTGATGGTCGAGCGCCACGTGGCCCTCCTCCACGGCGAGGTTGGCAGCGACGACGACGCCGCCGAGGTCGAACGGACGGTGGCGGCGGTCCCCGGCGTCGTCGGCGTCGAGTCCTACCTGCACCCACCGCTCACCCGAGGCGACACCCGGCCGTCGGCCGGTCGGGTGGTGCACCCGCCGTCTCCTGCGCTGGTCCGGCTCGTCGAGGCCGCCGAAGGTGCCGGGGTCCCTGCGACGGCCAGCCGGGCGGTGATCCGTGGGATCCTGGCCACCTTCGCCGACCGGCTGCCGCCGGCCCAGCGGGCGCACATGAGCGGCCATCTGCCACCTGACGTCCGGCCGCTGCTCACCCCGCCGCGGCGGATCGCCGGAGCCCGCCCACCCCGCACCGTGCACGACCTGGTGGGGCGGATCGTCGGCACGACAGCCGAGCTCCCGCTCGAGCGCGCCGAACAGGTCACCGCCGCGGTGATCGGGGTCCTGGCCGAGCTCGTTCCCGACGACGCCGGCGACGTCGCCGCAGTGCTGCCGCCCGATCTGCGCGCCCTCTGGCAGCGGTCCCCAACCCGGTGACCGCCGCGGTCGCCCGACCGCCCCGGCGAGCACCGCGTCGGCGACGCCGGTCACGACGGCAGCCGTCATGGGTCAGGAGGAGGGGGTGAAGTGGCCGGTGAACCAGTCCCTGGCGAGCTCCGCCGCCGCCTGTAGGGCGCCGGGTTCCTCGAAGAGATGGGTGGCGCCCGGCACCACCGACAGGCGCGCCTCGCACCGGAGGCGGCTCAGGGCTTCCCGGTTCAGCTCGAGCACGACGTCGTCGTCGCCGCCGACGACGAGCAGGGTCGGGGCGGTCACCTGTCCGAGCCGGTGGGCGGCGAGATCGGGGCGCCCGCCGCGCGACACGATCGCCTCGACGCCGCCGTCGGGCTCCGTCGCCGCCCACAACGCCGCGCCGGCACCGGTGCTGGCGCCGAAGTAGCCGATCGGGAGCTCGCGGATCCCCGGATCCGCCCTGAGCCATCGGGTGACGTCGCGCAGACGGTCGGCCAGCAGTTCGATGTCGAAGACGTTCGCCCGGGACAGCTCCTCTTCGGGGGTGAGGAGGTCGAACAGCAAGGTGCCGAGGCCCGCATCGTTGAGCACGGCGGCGACGTAGCGGTTTCGGGGGCTGTGGCGGCTGCTCCCGCTCCCATGGGCGAAGACCACCACCCCGACGGCGTGCTCGGGCAACGTGAGGTGACCGGCGAGGCGGGCCGACCCGGCTTCCACCTCGACGTCCTCGTCCCGGGACGCAGGATCGTCGCCGGCGGCGCCCTCCGGCGGGGTGAGCGCCGGCGCACCGGTCGGTGCCCGGGACAGGCACTCGGCGACCTCCTCGTCCGACGTCTGGCGGAAGTCCGCATAGAACTGCCCGATGGCGTAGAACGCCGACGGGGTCTCGACGCTCACGCATTCGTCGGCGTCGGGCCCGATACGCTCGGCCCAGCCTTCGGGAGCCACCGGCACGGCCAGCACGATCCTCGACGCGCCCCGGGCACGTGCCACCTGGCAGGCCGCTCGAGCCGTCGACCCGGTGGCGATCCCGTCGTCGACGAGCACCGCCGTCCGCCCCGCCACCGGCACCGGCGGCCGGTGGCCGCGGTAGCGGCCGGCTCGGCGCTCGAGCTCGGCCCGTTCTCGCGCCTCGACCTCGGCCAGCATGCGGTCGGACACCCCGGCCAGTCGCACGACCTCGTCGTTGACGATCCGCACCCCGCCCTCGCCGATGGCACCCATGCCGAGCTCGGGTTGAAACGGCACGCCGAGCTTGCGGACGACGATCACGTCGAGGGGGGCGCCGAGGGCTCGAGCCACCTCGAAGGCCACCGGAACCCCGCCGCGGGGCAGTCCCAGCACGACCACCGGCTCCCCGCGGAGGTGCTCGAGCAGGGGGGCGAGCCGCCGCCCGGCGTCGGCCCGGTCCTTGAAGATCCCCGTCATGTGGCGCACAAGACGACTCTCGTTCCCCGTCGGATCGCTGCCAAGGGCCGTTGGTCCCCGAACGCGTACCGGAGGGACCGGCCTGAGAGCGCCGATGCGAGCTCATCGGACCGGTGTGCCGGCCCACATGGGATCCGCCAGGGCCCCGACGTCGCCCGCTACTCTCCGGAGCGCCCGCCCCGTCGCCGCCGGAGAGCCCCTCGCCGTGAAGCTGGTCGTCGCCGTCATCAAGCCGTTCAAGTTGGACGAGACGAAGGCGGCGCTCGAGGCGGTGGGCGTCCGCGGCATGACGATGTCGGAGGCGCAGGGGTTCGGCCGCCAGCGCGGCCACACCGAGGTGTACCGGGGTGCGGAGTACCAGGTCGAGTTCGTCCCGAAGCTCAGGCTGGAGATCGCGGTCGAGGACGACCTGGCCGAGCAAGTGGTCGCCGCCATCGCCGACGCCGCCCGCACCGGGAAGATCGGCGACGGGAAGGTCTGGGTGCAGCCGCTCGACACGCTCGTCCGGGTCCGCACCGGCGAGCGCGGGACGGACGCCTTGTGACGGCCTGCGAGGAGGACCGTACCGCGCCGGAAGAGGGATCTGTCGAGAGGGAGCGCGCCGTTGCGGGCCGTTGACACGCTGTGGGTGCTGGTCTCGGCGGCGCTCGTGCTGTTCATGACGCCGGGGCTCGCGCTCTTCTACGGCGGCATGGTGCGAGCCAAGAACGTCCTCGCCGTGATGATGAACAACCTGGTGGCCATCGGGGTGGTCACCGTGCTCTGGGCGCTCCTCGTCGCCAGCCTGGCCTTTGGCCCCGACGCCGGTGGTGGCCTGATCGGGAACTTCTCGCTCGCCGGCCTCGGCTCGCTGCCGCACACCCTGGCCGGATTCACCCACGTCGGCTCGTCGCCGATGTCGATCCTGGTCTTCCAGATGATGTTCGCTGTGATCACCGCCGCCCTCATCAGCGGCGGGACCACCGACAGGATCCGCTTCTCCGCCTTCGTCGTGTTCATCGCCCTCTGGTTGGTGCTCGTCTACGCCCCGCTCGCCCATTGGGTGTTCAGTCCGACCGGGTGGCTGGCGAAGCGGGGGGTGCTCGACTTCGCCGGAGGGACCGTCGTCGAGATCAACTCCGGCTTCTCGACCCTGGCGGTCGTCCTCGTCCTCGGGAACCGGCGCGGCTGGCCGAGCGAGCGGATGGCGCCCCACTCGGTCCCACTCAGCCTCCTCGGCGTCGGCATCCTCTGGTTCGGGTGGTTCGGGTTCAACGCCGGATCGGCGCTCGGGATGAACGGCGTCGCCGTCCACGCCTTCACGAACACCCAACTGGCCGCCGCCACCGGGCTCCTCGGCTGGCTCGTCTTCGAGCGGCTGCGCGAGTCCTACCCGACGACCCTCGGCGCAGCGTCGGGTGCGATCGCCGGGATGGTGGCCATCACGCCCTGCGCCGGTTTCGTGACGCCGCTCGCCGCCCTCCTCATCGGGCTGGTGGCCGGGGTGGTCTGTGCCCTCGCCGTGCGGGTCAAGTTCCGCCTCCGTTACGACGACTCGCTCGACGTCCTCGGCGTCCATGGCGTCGGGGGGCTGGTCGGCATGGTGCTGCTCGGCCTCCTCGCCACCAAGAGCGTCGACCCCAACGGGCGCAACGGCCTCCTCGCCGGCGGCGGCTTCCACTTCTTCGGCGTCGAGCTGATGGCAGCGGCGGTGGCGGTCGCCTTCACGTTCTCCATGACCTGGGTCATCGCCAAGGTTGTCGACCTCACGCTCGGCCTGCGCGTCACGCCAGAGCAGGAGTTCGCCGGGCTGGACATCACCCAGCACGCCGAGAGCGCCTACTCGGTCGGCGGGATGGGTCGCGTCGGCAGCTGAGCCGGAGGGAACGTCGCCGGGCGGCCGAGCACCACACGGCGATCACGCTCCCCCTCCCGTCAGCGCCTTCATCGCCCGAGACCCCGGCGGTTATCTCGCCGGGATGACCCGCTTGCGTCTCGGCGAGCTCGACCTCTGGGTCGAGCGGCTGGCGGCTGGACCCCAGTACTCGAGCGAGGCGGCCGAGGCGCTGCTGGTGCGGCCAGAGCAACCCGTCGCTTTCGGGTAGCGATCAAGCTCATCGCCATGGCCACGAACTGGAGTCCAGCCCGAATGTCGAAGTTCGCCGAATGCGACCTTTGCAGTCCCAGGTGCACCGTGTTCGAACCGCGACCTCGTCGTAGACGGGCCGTGGATCCAGCTCAACCGCCGCGCTTCGATGCCGGTGCTTCCAATGGCGAGCATCGTCATCGAGGACACGGATCACGCGCTCGTCGCTACCGCCTGGCTCGCCCGTGAGACCGAGCAGCTCCTGCTCGCCCATCATGATGAGCATTCGCTGTTGCTTCCGAATGGGTGCGACGTGGCGCCGGCAGACCGGTAGGCGATCTATCTTGCTGACACTCGAGCAGCGAGCGAACGGCCGGTATGCACATCGTCGTCAACGCAAGGGCCGACGCATTCATCCGGCAACTGGGCGACCGAGCGATCCCAGGCTCGTTGAACTCACTGGCGCGCCGAGGCCGGCTGTCGATCGTAGACTTGGCGGCGCTTGGAGCACGTCAAATCGGTCTCGCGTCAGGCATCTTCAACCTCGTCAAGGAGCGCCACGATGCGATCCTGCACGCGCTCGCAGAGGGCGCCAGCGTGAGCGACCTCTGACGGACGATGCCTCCCCTGGGCATCGGCGGCCGTAGCACGCGCCACATACCGGCCACAAGGATGACGTTTCATGCCGTGGGAGCGTCATCACCGAGCCCGGTGGAGCTAGACAGCCCTGCCAGCTCGTCAAGCGCCGGTGCCTGAAAGACGGCCAGCACGAACGGCGGACCTGCGTCAACGGGTGACGCACCGGGACCGGTATTTCGAGAGGGCTGAGGATGACGCGGCGGAGCGCTGCCACGCAGGAACTGGTACGGGGTGCCAGGCTCAGCGGGTTGTGTTTACCGGCTGCGCAACTGCTTCAGTTCGCTGGCGCGTAGAAGCCGGCGAACTCAGCACCCCCTACCCGAGCGAACATGTGGTACGTCAGGGTTCGTGGGTGGCGGGCCGGCTGTCGTTGAGCAGCTGACGCAGCACGTAGGGCATGATCCCGCCATGGCGGTAGTACGCAGCCTCGGCGGGCGTGTCGACGCGCACCACGGCGTCGAAGACGGTCCCACCGGCCTCGATGTGCACCGCGGCAGGGATGCCGCCCTCGTTGAAACGGTCGATGCCGGAAATCTCGAAGGTCTCTTCACCGGTGAGTCCGAGCGAACTGGCGCTGTGGCCTTCGGAGAACTGCAAGGGCAGCACCCCCATGCCGATGAGGTTCGAGCGATGGATCCGCTCGTAGGACTCCGCAATCACTGCCCGCACGCCGAGCAGCGCAGTGCCCTTGGCTGCCCAGTCCCGCGACGATCCCGAGCCGTACTCCTTGCCGGCCAGGACAACGAGCGGGATGCCGGCGGCGGCGTAGTGCACCGAGGCATCGTAGATCGTGGTGACTGGTGCACCGGGCTGGGAGAAGTCCCGGGTGTAGCCGCCCTCGGTGCCGGGGGCGATCTGGTTGCGCAGCCGGATGTTGGCGAAGGTGCCGCGGATCATCACCTCGTGGTTGCCGCGCCTCGAGCCGTACGAGTTGAAGTTGACCTGGTCGACGCCGTGCTCCGTGAGATACCGGCCGGCGGGTGATTCAACCTTGATGGCGCCCGCAGGGGAAATGTGGTCCGTCGTGACCGAGTCGCCCAGCTTGGCCAGGACCCGGGCACCGGAGATGTCCGTGACCGGGTCGGGTTCGGCGCCCATGGCGTCGAAGTAGGGGGGCTTGCGAACGTAGGTCGAGGAGGGATCCCAATCGAACGTCGTCCCGGTCGGCACCACCATGGTCTGCCAACGCTGGTCGCCGGCGAACACGTCGGCGTAGTCCTTGGCGAACATGTCGGCCTTCAGGCAGCTGCCCACCACCTCGTCGACCTCCTCTTCATCCGGCCAGATGTCCCGCAGGTACACGGGCGCGCCGTCGGGGTCGGTCCCCAACGGGTCGTGCACGAGGTCGGTGTGCAGGGTGCCGGCGAGGGCGTAGGCCACCACGAGCGGCGGGGAGGCGAGGAAGTTCATCCGGCATTCGGGGTGGATGCGCCCCTCGAAGTTCCGATTGCCCGAAAGCACCGCGCACACGGTCAGGTCGTTACCCGCCACCGCCGCGCTCACCTGGGGAATGAGGGGGCCGGAGTTACCGATACAGGTAGTGCAACCATAACCTACGAGGTTGAACCCGAGCCGGTTCAGGTAGGGCGTGAGTCCGGCGCGATCGAGGTAGTCGGTGACGACCCGCGAACCGGGCGCAAGCGATGTCTTCACCCACGGCTTGGCCGACATCCCGCGCTCGACGGCCTTCTTGGCCAGGAGCCCGGCGCCGACCATGACTGACGGGTTGGACGTGTTGGTGCACGAGGTGATGGCGGCGATGACGACGTGGCCGTTGTCCATCTCCGTGATCGTGCCGTCTTCCAGGGTGATCGCAACCCGGCGGTGCGGCCAGGCGTGGTCTGTGTCGCAGCCGCATGCGTCGCGTGGGGCGTCGTCGGGGGAGTCGTGATCGATCGCCAACGGATCGCTGGCCGGGAACGACTCGGCAGAGGCCTCATCCAGACCGGCTCGAACTGCCTCTGCGCTGGTCCGGCCGGCCAACAGTGCGGCGACTGCGTGGGGGGCCGTGCGCAGCGGGATCCGGTCGTGTGGTCGCTTCGGCCCGGCGATCGAGGGTTCGATGCTCGACAGGTCGAGCTCGACGATCTGGGAGTATGAGGGCTCGTGGCCCGGCTCATGCCACAGACCTTGGGTCTTGGCGTACGCCTCCACCAGGCGGACCTGATGCGGAGTGCGTCCGGTCAGGCGCAGGTAGTCGAGCGTCACGTCGTCGATCGGGAAGATGGCGCACGTCGAGCCATACTCGGGGCTCATGTTGCCGATCGTGGCCCGGTTGGCGAGCGGCACGTTCGCAACCCCCGGCCCGAAGAAATCCACGAACTTGCCAACCACCCCGGTCCGGCGCAACAGCTCGGCGATGGTCAGCACCAGGTCGGTGGCGGTGGTGCCGGCCGGCAGCTCGCCGATCAGCTTGAGGCCCAGGACCTCGGGGATCAGCATGCTCATGGGCTGGCCGAGCATCGCCGCCTCGGCTTCGATGCCTCCCACGCCCCAGCCGAGCACTCCGAGCCCGTTGACCATTGGCGTGTGGGAGTCAGTGCCGACCAAGGTGTCGGGGTAGGCCAGCGGGCTGTCAGGGCCGTCGCGAGTGAAGACGACTCGCGACAGGTACTCCAGGTTCACCTGGTGGCAGATGCCGGTGTCGGGGGGCACGACGCTGAAGTCGTCGAACGCGCCCTGGGCCCACCGCAGCAGTTGGTAGCGCTCCTGGTTGCGTTCGAACTCCAAGGATGCATTGACCCCGAACGCGTCTGGACGGCCGAACACCTCCGCGATCACTGAGTGGTCGATGACCAAGTCGGTGGGGATCAACGGATTGATCCGTGCCGGTGCTCCCCCGAGCTCACCGATCGCGTCCCGCATCGCGACGAGATCAACTACGCAAGGGACCCCGGTGAAATCCTGCATCAGCACCCGGGCCGGCGTGAACGCCACCTCTCCGGCTCGAACCGCATCGGTTCGCCAGGTGGACAGAGCCTCGATCTGCGCCGCAGTCACCAGCCGACCGTCCTCGTTGCGGAGCAGGTTCTCGAGCAACACCTTCAGGCTGTAGGGAAACCGTTCGACGCCGTCGACGCGCTCCAGGCGCTCAACCTGGTACGTGGTGCCGTCGACAGTGATCCAGTCTCGGGTACCGAAGCTGTTCGTGCTCATGCTCCTCTCCCTCCTCAGGCAGAGCCTGTGGACTCGCCCAACCTACGTCGACCTCGGCCCTGCCGACGGCGGGCACCGAGCACCGATCTGGGCCCGAGGCGGTCTTTCAATTGCACAATTGCCCACCCTCTCCTCGTCCAAGGACGAGGCGTCGCCATGACGGCCGGCCGGCAAGACCTGGTCCGTGCTCACGGCCGATCGGTTCCAGACGCTGATGGTGGCGATGGCCAGACTTCGGCTGGGGCACAGAAGCGTTCTGCCGGCCAAGACGTTCATGGGCTGCTTCCCTTCTCATCGAGATGAACGTCCCCGAATCGTGCTCTTACCCGTGGCCCTCGGCGTGCTCTGGCACCCCGAGGGCGTGCAACGCCACAGTGGAGTGGGCGTAGGCGCCACCGGCCCGCATTTCCGCCGCGACCCAGATCGCCTCCATGATCTCTTCGTCGCTTGCCCCTTTGCGACGCGCCAACTTTGAGTGACCGTCAATACAGTACGGGCACTGCGTCGTATGGGCGACGGCGACGGCAATCAGCTGCTTGGTCTTCTCCGGCAGAGCCCCGGGGCTGAAGACCGCCTGGCTGAACTTCTCGAAGGCGTCGTGGATACCGGGTGCGAGGTCCTTGCGCCGTAGGCTGATCTCCGCGGTCCCCGGAGGGTACACCGACTCGTTTCGTGCGTTCGTAGCTGGCATTTTCAGTCCATCTCCTCTTTCTTCTGATCGTTGTATTGGGTACCCGGCTCGGGGAGGCTTCTACGCGCCGACTCTTGCTCGTAGCCGTCACGGCGGATCCTGGCGGTGGCGACGTCGACACCTTGTGACCGCCACCGCAGCGCATCAGCCGCGGCGAACCCGGCCTGGTGCCAGCGCAGCCCTTCAAGGGAGCCCAGGCCCTGGCGCACCCACGCGCGGGCGACGCGTCGGAGCTGGCGCCGGTAGTGGATGGAGATCGATGGCGTGAATCCATCTCCCTGGGCCAGGGCTGCATCGAAGGGCCCGAACCCCTCGGCCTTCCACGCCGCCACGTCTTCGGCGTGGACACCGAAGTCGACCCACGCCGCGTCCTCGTCCGGGCCGCCGACGATGGCCGGGGCGACGGTGGCAGGTGCGGCCCGCATGTCAGCTAGCTCCGTCCCACGAGGGCATGTGCAGCGGCTTCGATGTGGCTGGCAGAGATCTTGGTGAAGTCGAGCAGCTCGGCGTTCGTCCCCGACATCGGCATCGCCCGCACTGCCAGGTGGGCGATCCGAGAGCTCGCTTCTCTTCCCGATATGGCGAGCGCCACGGCCGCGCCCAGCCCGCCCTCGGGATGGTGGTCTTCGGCCACCACGAGGCGCCCGCCGGTCGCCTCGCACGCATCGAGCAGAGCCGAAGTCCCTATGGGTTTCACCGAGTACGCGTCGATGACTCGGGCGGAGATGCCCTCCTGCGCGAGGTCGTTTGCTGCGTCGAGGCACTGGTGGACCGTTACACCGGCACCGACCAGGCACACGTCGTCGTGAAGAGAGGATCGAAGAACCTTCGCCTCGCCGATGGGGAACGCCTCGTCGGATCCGTAGAGGACGGGGTAAGCGCCCCGGGTCGTCCGCAGGTAGGAGATCCCGTCGAGATCGGCCATCGCCGAGGTGAGCGCGGCCGCTGAGGTTGCGTCGCTCGGATAGAGCACGGTCGAGCCCTGGATCGCCTGCATGAGGGCCAGGTCTTCGAGGCCCATCTGGGAGGGGCCGTCGGCACCGATCTCGACGCCGGCGTGCGAGCCGTTGATGCAGATCCCCACCCCCGAGATCGCTGCCATGCGGATGAAGTCGGCCGCCCGGGAGACGAAGGCGGCGAACGTCGACGCGAACGGCCGGTAGCCACGGGCGGCCAGGCCGACGGCGGCGGCGATCAGCTGCTGCTCGGAGATGAACATCTCGAAGAAGCGCTCCGGGCATGCGGCCGCGAACTCGTCGGTGTAAGTGGAGTTGGCGACCTCGCCGTCGAGGACGACCACCTCGGGGCGGGCGGCGAGCGCCTTCAGGGTGTCGCCGAAGGCGCGCCGGGTGGCGACGAGTGCGCCTCGCTCGTAGCGAGGAAGGCCGATCGTGCCAGTACGCGCCACCTCACTCGGCGGAGGCGGGGGTGGCGGACGAGGTGGGGTGACCGTGATGGGCGCGGCCCCGCCCAGCGCGGCTATCGCCCGCTCGGCGAACTCGGCCGGCAGGGTCCGTCCGTGCCAGCCTTCGGCGTCCTCGAGCTCCTTCACGCCGCTGCCCTTCACCGTCCGGGCGAGGAGCACGCAGACGTGCTCGGCATCTGCCCGGCACTCGGTCACCGCGGCGTCGATTGCCTCGGCGTCGTGGCCGCCAACGAGAAGGGCCCGGCAGCCGAAGCCCTCGACCCGTCGCCGGTACGCGTCGAGGTCCCACTCGAGCTCGGTCGGACCGCGCTGGCCGAGGCGGTTCACGTCGACGATCACCGTGAGGTTTGCGAGGCCGTAGTAGCTCGCCTTGTCGAACGCCTCCCACATCGACCCTTCGGCCATCTCGGAGTCCCCGCAGAGGACCCAGACGTGGTAAGGGAGCTTCTCCAAGAACTTCCCGGCGAGGGCGATGCCCACCGCGCAAGGCAGCCCCTGGCCCAACGATCCGGTGGCCACGTCCACCCATGGAAGCAACGGTGTGGGATGGCCCTGGAGCCGCGACCCGAAGCGCCGGTAGGTGGTGACGAGCTCCTCTTCGCTGATGGCGCCGGCGGCGCGGAACATGGCGTAGAGGAGCGGCGTGGCATGGCCCTTCGAGAAGACCAGGTGGTCGTTGGTCGGAAGGTCAGGCGCCGCCCAGTCGTAGCGGAGGTGGTTGGCGAGGAGGACGGCCATCAGGTCGGCGGCTGACAGCGACGACGTCGGGTGTCCCGAGCCGGCGGCGGTGCTGCAGCGGATGGAGTCCACCCGGAGCTGGGTCGCCAGCGCCGAGACCGAGAGGTCGGTACCGTCCGTCATCGAGGTACCGAGGGCAGTCCGAAGACCGTGCGGAACATCCTCACGAAGAGCTGCAGCGCCCGTAGCGCCAAGCCCGGGGCGGGTCGCTCGCGCGACAGGACTCGTACCCCCGCTCGTCCACCACGTTCACCGTTCGCTGAATCAGAGAGGCTCACTCTTTCCGCTGTGGTCTTTGACGACGGAGCGCCGGGCGGGGACAGGGAGAGGGGTCCCGGAGGACCGCCCCCGGCGGCGTCCGTCGCCAACGTCATCGTCAACCCCGCCGCGGACCCCCTGCCGCCGACGGTGTCCTTCGACATCTGGCACTCGGCAGCTTCGTGGCCGTCCAAGGAGACCATCATCCTCTCGCCGTTGGCAGCCACGGCCACGGCGCGGCCGACGGTCGTGACCAACGAGAGGAGCGCATCGAGGTCGTCCTCGTGCTCGATGACGAGGCATCCCGAGGAGAAGTCCGACCGCAGGAGCCGTACGCCCTCCTTCTCGCGGAGCGTGCTCAACATCGCGTTGTGACACCACGGGCAGTTGCTGTTCTCAAGCGCGATCAGCGTCCTCATGATGAGACCTCCTGACAAGTACGAGGGCGCAAGACGAGCGCCAACGCGTCGACGGTCTCATGCATGGTCCTCGCAGTAGACTGATTCATCGGCGACCCCGAAGGAACCGAGCATGGAGTGGGTCGCGATCACCATGTTCCCCGGCCCCGCGACGTAATAAGTGGCCGGGCGTCGCGAGGGTTCTTGCATCTCGAACACCTCGGCGAGCATGTCGGCGTCGATGCGACGGCGGTAGCGCGCCGAGGGATCGTGCGGGCTGCGGGTATAGGCGCAGACGAGCCTGAACCACGACATGCATCGGGCCAACGCCTCGAGCTCGTCTACGAGCAGCGCTGTCGTCCGGTCCCGACTCGAGCACAGCAAAGTCATCGGCACGGTCAGCTCACGGGCCGCCGCGTACCGCACGATGGAGGCCAGCGGGGCGACACCGCTTCCCGCCCCGACGAGACCCACCGGCCCGCCGTCGCGCTCGGTCCAGGTGAGAAGACCGAAGGGTCCGCGCACCCCGAGGAGGTCGCCAACCTCGACCCGGCGCGCCAGGACGGGGGAGGCTCGGCCACCGGGGACCTCGCGTACGGCGATCTCGACCTCGGCCGAAGGCGGGTATGGCGAAGAGCACAGCGAGTAGGCCTGCTCGACGATGCCGGGCGGCGCGTCGACGGCCAGGCGGACCAGGTAGTACTGGCCCGGAAGGACGTCAGGCACCTCGCCGAGGCGCAACCGCAGCACCGTCCCCGAAGCACCTCGCTCGACCCCGACCACCGAAGCTTGGTCCCACATCGCCATCCGGTCGGCCGCGAGCCAGCGGTCCCCGGCGAGATCCGGGCCGAGCACACCCATGCTCACCGCTCCGCCCCCACTGAGGTGAGGCAGGTCTGGGAGCGGCGCTCGGCGTCGACGAGCTCGGCCGCTACGACCACCTCGCCGTCGGGCGCCAGCGCGACGGCGACAGGCCAGTGTCGACCGCCGAACCGCAAAGTGGTCGTGCTCGCGCCGGTGTGCTCGATGAGGCGGACCGCGCCGTTGCCGCAGTCGGCGACCCAGAGATGCCCGCCGTGCCCGGCAGCGATGCCGGTCGGCCAGCGCAGACCGACCTCCACCCCGACGCCGTCGGCGCCCCCGCCTGGCGGGGCCCCGGCCACCGTCGTGACCTCGCCGTCGGGGGTGATACGGCGGACGGCGTTGTTCCCGGTGTCGGCGACGTAGCACGTCCCGTCGGCGTCGACGTCGAGCGCCAAGGGCTGGCGGAAGCGGCCGCCTGGCCCCCGGCCGTCGCCGTAGTCGTAGATGGAGCCGGCAAGGGTGGCCACGACCCCCTCGGGCGAGATCGTCCGGATGCGGTGGTTCCCGGAGTCGGCGACGTAGCAGGTTCCGTCGGGGGCGATCGCCACGTCGGTCGGGTACCGGAAGAGAGCCTCGTCCCCCGGCCCGTCGCGAAAGCCATAGGTGCTGCCGGCGACGACGCGGTGATCCCCTGTGGGGGCGATCGCCCATACTCGGTGGCCGGTGACGTCGGCAACGACGAGGGTTCCGTCGGGAGCCAGCGCGAGACCCGCCGGACTGAGCGCCCGCCTCCGGGCACCCGTGGCGTCGGAGAGTCCCCCAGCCCGTGCGACAGCGGCCGCCCCCTCACCGCCGTCGTCAATGCGCCAAATCATCCTCGAGGCCGCGTCGGAGACGAAGAGGGTGCCGTCGGAAGCGACGGCCAGGCCCGTTGGGCGTCCGGGGAAGGTGAAGCTCCGATCGGTCCATGCCGGCGCTGGCGACGCGGCGCCGAGCACAGAGCTCTCGCGCTCGATGGATACCTGCTCTTCGGCAACGAGAACGGTCATCGTGGCCACCTCCGGTTCGATGCCCCGCCGGCAGCAACGCCGTGGAGGGCGAGTCGCTCGTCGCGGGCTTGGATCGTGAAGAGGGCGAGGAGCTCCTCGGCCCGGGCCGCACACCTGCGCCCAGGGTCGGCGCAGCCGCCCTCTGCGTCCCGGAGGAGCGCCCTGGCTGCGGCCGACACCCGCGCCTGGCCGCGTCGGACGAGGCGGGCCTCGGCCGGAGGCAGGCGGGTGAGGCTGGGGACCTCGTGATCGAGGTGATGGGCGAGAGCATGAACGAAGGCACCGAGGTTCTCAGCCAGGCGCGCCGTGTCGGCGTCGCCGGCCGCAGCGTGCGCCTTTCGGGCGAGGGTGAGAAGGCCGTCATGGTCGAGGGATCCCATCGTCACACCGCCTCCCAGGTCACAGGGTCCGTAGGCCACCCGCTGTGGCGCCCGTCACCAACGGCTTCTGACGTGGCTCGGGTGAAACGGCTGGTGAAAGCGGCAACCTTGACTTCGACGGTGGACCGGACGCATCGACCGAAGACGAAGACCCCCTGGTCGACGACAGACGTTCCCTGCCTGGTCCGTGCCATCGGGATCTCCTCTCGTCGGTTTCCTACCATTAGTATATCCGTATCGGACTAGAAAAAGGAGAGGTGCTCCGTGGACCGAGTGGTGATCGTGGGCGGGGGCTTCGCCGGCTTGGCGGCCGCTCGGAGACTGGGCGACGATCCGCTCGAGGTGGAAGTGGTGGTGGTGGACCAGCACAACTTCCACACCTTCCAGCCGCTCCTCTACCAGGTGGCGACCGCAGGCCTCGACCCGGCCGACGTCGCCTACCCGATCCGCACCGTCTTGCGACGGGCCCGTCACGTACGGTTCGTCCACGGCCGGGTGTCCGGGTTCGATCTGTCGGCGCGCTCGGTCCTCCTCGAGGACGGGCTGGGGCTCTCCTACGATTATCTCATCGTGGCGAGCGGTGCCACGGCCGCCACCTTCGACGTGCCCGGGGTGGCCGACCACGCGCTCTTCCTCTACACCCTCGACGACGCCCGTTGGGTGCGCAACCAGGTCCTCGCCGCCTTGGAGCGCGCCGACGCCGCTGCCCCCGATGAGACCCTCTCACTGGTGATCGTGGTGGTCGGCGGCGGACCAACCGGAGTCGAGACTGCCGGGGCGATGGCCGAGCTGATCGACATCGCCACACGCCACGACCGGCTCCGCCTCGATCCCACCGGCACCCGCGTCGTCCTCCTCGACGCCAAAGAGCGCGTGCTCCCGGGTTTCTCTGCTGCGGCCAGCGCGTACGCCGGGCGGATCCTGCGGGCCCGAGGGGTGGAGGTCCGGCTCGGGCTCGGAGTCGAGGCGGTCTCGGCGGCCGGGGTCACGCTCACAGGCGGGGAGCTGGTCACGGCGAGCGTGGTGATCTGGGCGGCAGGGGTCACGGTGGACGGCACCGTCGCGGCGGGCCTCATGGGTCGACGGGGGCCCGGGGGGCGGGTGGTGGTCGAGCGCGACCTCTCACTGCCGGACCATCCCGAGGTCTTCGTCGTGGGCGATGCCGCCGCGGTGCCTGGTCCTGACGGAACTGCGCTGGATGAGGGCCACCTTGAACCGGGTGGCACCCGGCAGTTCCTCCCCCAGCTTGCCCAAGTCGCCATCCAGTCGGGCGACCACGCGGCCCGCCAGGTCGTCCGCCGTCTCGAAAGTCGACCGCCGACATCCTTCGCCTACCGCGACAAGGGGGTGATGGCGACCATCGGGCGCCGTTCAGCAGTCGCCCAGCTGGCAGGCGGCACGGTCTTCTGTGGGACCATTGGCTGGATCGCCTGGCTCGCGCTTCATCTCGTCTACCTGATCGGCTTCCGCAACCGCATGGTGGTCCTGATCAACTGGGCGTGGCACTACTTCCGATGGCCATCGGGCCCGCGACTCATCATCGGCGACGTGCCCGCCCGGCCACCAGCGGAGCCGCGACCAGGGCGCATCGGCTGCCCCGAATGCGGCGGTTGAACCGTTCATCTGCGCCACTGCCGCCACCCGGCCGCCAACTGCACCAGACCCTTGCGCCAAGCGGTGCCCTGCTGCTCAGCTCCGCTACTGATGCGGTGAGCCGGGCTTCACCACCATGAGGACGATGATGGCGAGGAGCGCCGCCGCGGCAAGGTAGTTGAGGGTACGCGCCACTCCGTCACCGAGAAGGGCGCGCAGCTCTTCGTTCGGGGCGAGCTGCTGGGCGGCCAAGGCGGTGGCGAGCCTGCGGGCCTGCTTGGGTCGCTGCCCGCCCACCGATCCGATCACGACGACCGATGCGAGGAGACCGATCGCCGCGTCGACCCACGGCGTGGCATAACCCCAGCGCCCGAGGGCGACCAGCCACAGCCCGAAGCCGCCGGCGAGCAACGTCCCTCCGATCACCAGCATGGCACCGGTGCGGGCGAGGCCAAGCAAGAGGGCGATCTCGGCGCAGCTGGCCCGCCGCCGCGCCGCCTCGAAGCCCAGGGAGGCCAAGACGGTGCCCGAGACGAGCGAGAAGGCCCCGAGCAAGTGCAAGCACAAGGCGAGGTCGTAGAGCCAGGCAGGGGTCATGGCCGGAGTAGCAGGCGGCCGGTCACCGTCTGTGCCTCGAGGCGGGCGTGGGCCTCGGCGGTGGCATCGAGCGGGAGGACCTCGGTGATACGGGCGCTCAGCTCGCCGACGGCGAGCACGGTGTTGATGAGCCGAGCGGCGTCCGCCAGCTGGGATACCGTCGCCCGGCCGATTACGAAGCCTCGGAGGCTGATGTTTCGGGTGTAGATCTCCCGGACTGGGAGCGCCGGCCGCTCCCCGGTCGCTGCGTTCAGCAGGACGCAACCTCCGGGCACCAGCGCGCCGGCCGCGAGGTCGAGGTCGTGGCGACCCGAGGTCTCCCAGAAGAGATCGACGCCGCCGGGCGCCGCCGCATGCAGGCGCCGGGCCAGGCCGGGGTCACGGTAGTTGACCACGGCGTACGCGCCCGCCTCCCTAAAGCGGTCGTGATGCGCCGCCCGAGCACTCGCGACCACCCTGGCCCCGGCACGCCGTGCCATGGCGATCACGGCCGAGCCGACGTTGCCGGCCCCGCCGCCGACATAGGCGACCTCACCGGGTCGCAGGGCGCCGTCGACGAACCAGGCAGGGTAGGCGGTTGCCGCCGGGTGCGCGACAGCGACAGCCAGCTCGGGGTCGCGCCCTCGGGAAGGCAGTAGCAGCGTTCGGCTGGTATGACGGCGTACTCCGAGAAGCTGCCCTGCCGGCCGTCGTGACCGAGGCTGTTGGCCCACACCCGCTCCCCCACTCCGAAGAGCGCGCCAGGACCAGCGTCGGCGACGGTGCCGACCAGGTCGCGCCCCACCACGAACGGGAGCGGCACGGGCGTCGCGTAGCGCTCCGAGCGGACGAAGGTGTCCACCGGGTTGGCCGCGACCAGTTCGACGGCCACGAGCACGTCGGTCGGACCAGAGGCGGGCACGGACAGCTCGCCGACCACGATCTCGTCTGGGGGTCCCAGCCGCTCGACGTAGGCGGCGCGCATCGTCTCTCCGCGAGAGGTGGCCATGTCAGGGCGCCTGCCGGATCCCCTCGAGCGTCTCGATCCACCGCCGGAGCTCCTGCTCGCGGGCTCGGCGTTCGGTGACGTCGCGCACGATCGCTGCGACGTGGCCGACAGATCCGTCGTCTGTTTCGAGCAGGACGACGCTGAACTCGATCGAGATGGTCCGCCCGTCGGCGTGGCGCGCGGGCACGGCCAGGAGATCCGCTGCGCCGTAGCGAGTGGCGCCACGAGCGATCGCGGCATGAAATGCCTCGTTGTGGCGCTGCCGGAGACGCTCGGGGATGATCGCGTCGAGCGTAGATCCCAGCATCTCCTCGGACCCGTAGCCGAAGATGCGGGCCCCTCCGTCGTTCCAGTAGCAGATGGTGCCGGCGCCATCGACGATCACGACCGCGTCGGCAGCGTGCGCCACGGCGGCGAGGATCACGTTCCCTGGCAGGTTCATCGCCTTGGGCCGTGGCCGGCTCGGGACCTGGCCGTGGCCGGTCTTGGCCCGACCCTCGAGCCTCGGGTCGGATGCGCCGGAGTCGGCTCGGGGCCGATGAGCTGCTCCGTCTCCTCGGCCACTGCGCCCTCGGCGAACACCGCCCGGTTGAACCCGGAGAGTGCTTCTCGGCCGCAAGGGCCGATCTCGGACATCGAGGATCGTTCCTCTCGTTCGGTCACTTGTGGCCCTCTCCGTTGGGCGCATGCCGGTCGTGGACCGGTCACTGCTGTGTCGATGGGGAAGCCGGGCGCGGATCGAGCTCCAAGGCAACTGCCAGCTCGGCCCACTCCTCGACCGGCAGGCGATCGGGGCTCGACGTGAGCACCTGGATGGCGACGTGGTCGGCGCCAGCGTCGAGGTGCGCGCCGATTCGGCGAGCAATCCGCTCCGGAGATCCCCAGACCACCACAGCGTCGACGAGACGGTCGCTGCCAGCACCCGCAAGGTCCCGGTCGGCGAAGCCGAGACCCGCCAGGTTGCTTCGGTAGTTGGCCAGCCGGAGGTACGCGTCGAGATGCGCCCTGGCGATGCGCCGGGCGACCTGGGGGTCGGATGTGACCACGACCGCGACCTCCGGGCACAGCAGCTTCCCCGGGCCGAGGATCCCGCGCGCCTGCTCGGTGTGCTCCACAGGAACGAGGTAGGGGTGGGCACCGTCGGCGCGTTCGGCGGCCAGCGCCATCATGCGAGGGCGTAGAGCCCCAAGCACCCGGGTAACGGCCACCGGATCAGGCATCGGCGCCAGGTACAGCGCCTGGTCCATGGCATCCAGGTAGCAGCGCATGGTGGTGAGCGGTCGTTCGTAGCGATGGCCTCGGGGCTCTACCAGCCGGTCGTGGCTCACCCCGAGACCTAGCAGGAAGCGGCCATCCCAGGCCTCCGCCAGGGTGTACTGCCCGGCGGCCATAGCCATGGGATCGCGGGCCCAGATGCTGGCGATCCCCGTGGCCACCACCAGCTGGTCGGTCGCCGACAGGAGCAGTGATGCGTTGGCGAAGGCTTCGCGCCGGGCTGCCTCGCCGACCCACACCGCGCCGTACCCGAGCCGCTCGATGAGGCGTGCGGCTCGCCGGACGACCGGCGCCGGCTGCCGGTCGAGTGCGGACGTCCAGATCCCGATCCGACGAATATCCATTTCCGTCCTGCCGCTACCCTTCTTCGTTCGGCTCTGACGAACCGAGCGCTCCACCAGATGGTCAGCGCAGAGGGAGCCGCCCGGGGACGACCGGTGCCGGAAGGTCGCTCGACCCCATGAGGTACCGATCGACGGCTGCTGCCGCTGCCCTCCCTTCGGCGATTGCCCACACCACCAGGCTCTGGCCTTTCACCATGTCCCCGCACGCGAAGACCCCTTCGACGCTCGTCTGCCACAAGGTGTCGGTGGCGACGGTGCCTCGGTCGGTCAATGCAAGGCCGAGGTCGGTGACGACGCCCTCGGGCGCGGGGCCGGAGAACCCGAGCGCCAGCAGCACCAGCTCGCAGCGCAACTCGAGGGTCGCTCCTGCAACCGGCTCGAACGTGCCGCGTCCGGTGGTCGAGGTGACGGCGCGCACCTGGTCGGCTCGCAATGCCCGGACGTGCCCGGTGTCGTCGCCGATGAGCTCGGCGGTCGACACCGAGAACAGCCGCTCGCCGCCCTCCTCGTGGGCCGGGTAGGTCCGCAGGATTCTCGGCCACGTCGGCCAGGGATCCTCCTCGCTTCGGGCGATCGGAGGCTCGGGGAGGATCTCGAGTTGGTGGACCGAACGGGCTCCCTGACGGTGCGCCGTCCCCAGGCAGTCGGCACCCGTGTCGCCACCGCCGATGATCACCACGGCTTTTCCGGCAGCATCGATGGGCGGGCGGACCAGCGACTTCTCGGTGGCCTGGTTCGCCCCCGTCAGGTACACCATCGCCTGATGGACGCCGTCCAAGCCTCTGCCGGGGATGGAGAGGTCTCGCGGCACGGTGGCGCCGGTGGCGAGCAGCACGGCATCGAAGTCCGAGCGCAACGTGGCCACGTCGACCGTCTCCCGCTCGCTCGACGTCAAGGAGGGGTAGTCGGTCGTCCAGGTCCCGACGCTCACGCCGCAGTGCAGCTCCACTCCTTCGGCTTCGAGCTGGTTGAGGCGGCGATCGATCACGCGCTTTTCCAGCTTGAACTCGGGAATGCCATAGCGCAGCAGACCGCCGGGACGCGGAGCACGCTCGAAGACCACGACCGTGTGCCCGGCTCGGGCGAGCTGCTGGGCGGCGGCAAGGCCAGCAGGCCCCGAGCCCACGACGGCGGCCCGACGACCCGTGCGCTGCGGCGGGCACCTCGGTCCGAGCCAACCCTCAGCCCAGGCTCGCTCGACGATCTCGTACTCGATCTGCTTGATGGTGACCGGCGCGGCGTTGATGCCGAGCACGCACGACGCCTCGCACGGCGCGGGGCACAACCGTCCGGTGAAGTCGGGGAAGTTGTTGGTAGCGTGCAGTCGCTCGCTCGCTTCGAACCAGTTGTCGCGGTACACGAGGTCGTTCCACTCGGGGATCAGGTTGCCGAGGGGGCACGCCTCGTGGCAGAAGGGGATGCCGCAGTCCATGCAGCGGGCTGCCTGGCGTCGGGCAGAGTTGGCAGGGAACGGTTCGTACACCTCGCGCCAGTCGCGAACGCGGATCGAGACCGGCCGGTGGCGCGGGAGCTCCCGGTCGTATTTCAAAAACCCGCGAGGGTCAGCCATGGCTCGTCCGTCCTCCGGGCGCTCGGACGCACGCGGGGCCCGCCGGCTGGGCGGCGAGGCAGCTCACGGCGTTGTCCCGACTGCCCTGCGAGTCGGCGGAGCACGAAGTGCGGGATCGCGCCGTGGCGGTAGCGCTCGCTCGGCGCGCTGGTATGGGGCGTCGGACTCAGTCATGTCGTCCTCCCGGTTCCCTGCCGGCGTCCCTCACCTGGATCGGGGTCCGCGCCACCGGGTGACCCTTGGGCGTCGCGCTCCGCCGGCCCTTGGCGCCGCGCCTCGGCGGCCAGTTCGGCGCGCACCTGGCGGGCAGCTGCCACCATGTTGGCGAGCGCCTCGGTGGCCTCGGCGTAGCCGCGGGTCTTGAGCCCGCAGTCGGGGTTCACCCAGAGGCGGCCAGCTCCGACGGCCTGGACGGCCCGGCGTAGCAGCGGCGCGACGTCGTCTCCGGTGGGCACCTGCGGTGAGTGCACGTCGTACACGCCGGGGCCGACACCGCCTTGGTAGGTGGCGTGGCTGAGCGCGCCGAGGAGGGTCATTCCCGAGCGTGCCGCCTCGAAGGAGGCGACGTCGACGTCGAGGTCGGCGAGCACGTCCACGACGTCGGCCAGCTCGGCGTAGCACATGTGGGTGTGCACCTGAGTGGACGAGGCAGCGGCCGAGCTGGACAGGCGAAAGGCTCGAGTCGCCCACGCCAGGTACTCGGCCCGCTCAACTCGGCGCAGCGGCAGTCCTTCCCGCAGGGCGGGCTCGTCGATCTGGACCACCGCGATACCCGTGCACTGGAGGTCGGCGACCTCCTCGGCGAGCACCAGGCCGAGCTGGGCCGCCACGTCACCTCGGGGGAGGTCATCTCGGACGAAGGACCACAAGAGCATGGTGACTGGCCCGGTGAGCATGGCCTTCATCGGTTTGGTCGTACACGTGGCCGCGTAACCGGTCCACTCCAAGGTGAGCGGCGTTGGGCGGGCGACGTCGCCGAAGAGGACCGGCGGGCGCACGCAGCGAGAGCCGTAGGACTGGACCCATCCGGCTTCGGGCAGTACGAACCCGGGAAGTGAGGCGGCGAAGTAGCGGACCATGTCGTCGCGCTCGGGCTCGCCGTGGACCAGCACGTCGAGGCCGAGGTCCTCTTGGAGGGCGACCACGTGGTCGATCTCGGATCGGAGTGCCTGGCGGTACTCCTCTTCGGTCGTCTTCCCGGCCCGCCACGCCGCTCGCACGGCCCGGAGCGTTGCGGTCTGGGGGAACGAGCCGATGGTCGTGGTCGGAAGGACAGGCAGACCAAGGCGGGCAGCCTGTGCGGCGGCTCGCTCGGCTGGGGAAGCCGACCTGCGGGGGTCGGTGGGAGCCCCGGCCATTGCCCGCCGGACGGCAGGATCGTGCACCCGCTTTGACGAGCGGCGTGCCGTTTGGACCGTCCGGTTGGCCTCGAGCTCACCGGCAATGCGCTCTCGGCCGTGCTCTGCTCCCTCGGCAAGGATGGCCAGTTCCCTGACTTTCTCTTCAGCGAAGGCCAGCCACGGCCGGACCTCGGGGTCGAGGTGAGTGTCAGCCCCGAGGCTCACCGGCACGTGCAGCAACGAGCACGAGGTGGACGCCACGACCTCGGCGGCGTAGGGGACGACGCGCTCGAGCAGCCCGAGAGAGGCGTCGAGGTCGTTCACCCACACGTTGCGGCCGCCGACGACGCCGGCGAAGAGCACCCGCTCCCCGATGCCTCCGACGCTCTCCAGGAGGGCGAGGTTCTCCGGTCCCCGGCACAAGTCGAGGCCGATCCCCTCGACCGGCAGGTTCGCCAGGGTCTCCATGGCATCGCCGACGTGGCCGAAGTAGGTGGAGATGGCAAGGCGCGGGCGCGACGAGGCCTCGCCGAGCCGCCGGTATGCGCGCTCGAGCGCGTGGAGCTCTCCAACGCTGCGATCCTCGACCAGCGCCGGCTCGTCGAGGCGGAGCCACCGGGCGCCAGCCGCCGCCAGCGCGGCGAGCAGCTCGAGGTAGACATCGACGAGCTGGTCGAGGAGGGTGAGGGGGGAGAACCCGGGCACCGCCGTCCTGCTCCGTAGCAGGAAGGTGAGCGGCCCGAGGAGCACCGGGGTGGTCACGATGCCGAGGGCCTCGGCCTCTGCGAGCTCACCGAGCGCCTTGGAGGGGTCCGGGGAGAACGTGGTGTCGGGACCGATCTCGGGTACCAGCTGGTGGTAGTTGGTGTCGAACCACTTGGTGAGCTCGAGGGGCGTGACCGCCACGCCATCGTGCTCCGCCCCTCGGGCCATGGCGAAGTAACGCTCCAGACCATCCCGGAGTGGGCTGAAGCGGGCCGGGATGGCACCGACAGCGAGGGCCGCATCGAGCACGTGGTCATAGAGCGAGAAATCGTTCGATGGCACGAAGCCGACGTCTGCTGCGGCCAGGGTCCGCCAGTTGTCGCGGCGAATGCCGGCTGCCACTTCCAAGAGCGCGCGCTCGGCGGCGCCTGCGGCCCAGTGACTCTCGAGCGCCCACTTGAGCTCCCGATGCCTGCCGATGCGCGGCATGCCATGCACGGCGGTCCTCACACGACGTCCCCCGCGCCGAGCCCGGCACCGCCGGGGGGGCGCCGGACAGGAGACCGAGCCGAAGCGGCGCCCGAGCCACGCGCCGCTGGCACTGGTGCGGCGAGCTGCAGCTGGCCGGCTCGGGCCAGTCCGTCGAGGAGGAGATGGAAGTAGACCATGCCGCCGTACGGCCACCAGCCCTTGGCCAGGGCGGCGACCTCGTCGTAGCCGCCAGGAGCCGGCAGCTCGAAGCGCTGCCGCAGGTTGTTGCGGGCGCCGACGTCGTCGCCGGGGAGCACGCCGATGCGCCCGAGGCCCCTCAGCAGCACGTACTCGGCGCTCCAACGGCCGATCCCTGGAAGGGCGACGAGGGCGGCGGTGGCGTGCTCATCGTCGGCCTGCGCCAAAGCGTCGAGGTCGAGGGTTCCCGAGGCCACCTGACGGGCGAGGAGGAGGAGGTTCCGGGCTTTCGCCAGGCTGAACCCGAGGCGGCGCAGATGCGACGCCTCGGCTACCGCGAGGCGTTCGGGAATAGGGAAGCCCGGCGTGGCGCCACGGAGCGCGACCTCGGGTCCGTAGACGGCTGCGAGGCGGTTGAGGAGGTGGATGCCGACGGTGAGGGAGAGCTGCTGACAGGCGACCGCGTTGACGAGCGCCTCGAAGACGCTGGCAAAGCGCGGGGGCCGCACGCCCATGAAGCGTCGGGCCAGCCCAGCCAGGCGCTCGTCAGAGACGGCCAGCTCGTAGAAGCCGGCGAGGTCGACGTGGAGCCCGAGCATCTGTTCGATGGTGCAGCGGACCTCGGCGACGCCGGCCTCGCTCGGATCCTCGCCGCGACGTCGCACCTCGATGCGAAGGCGCGTGCGCTCGGGGTCGCCTGTGTCGTCTTGGCGGACGGCGGCCTGCACCGGGGTTCCATCGGCGACGAGCGTCCTCGTGTAGGTGGTGCCGTCCCAGGCGTCGATGGTGTTGTGCGGCCGGCGTCGCAGTGCCCAGACGGTGAGGCCCAGGCAAAAGGGTGGGTGAACCTCGATCGTGAAGCGGGCGGTCCCCACGACCTACTTGCCTCTGCCGGCCACAAGAACGTCGCGCAGTACCACTGCCCCGGAGTGCTCGACGTCGCGGGTGGCAGTCAAGAGCACGAGGCGACCATGGCCACGAGCGAACTCCCGCAGCCGCTCCACGATCGACGCGCCTGGCTCGCGATTCAGCTCGGCCCGGTAGCGGCGGGCGAACTCGGAGAAACGCTTGGGGTCATGTCCGTACCAGCGGCGCAACTCGGTGCTCGGCGCCGCGTCCTTCGCCCACTCGTCGAAGTCCAAGGCTGCCTTCTTCACGCCCCGGGGCCAAAGCCGGTCGACGAGCACCCGGTGCTCGCCGGGGCGTCGGCCAGGGTCCTCATAGGCCCGGATCACCTCGACATCGGCCATCGGACTCGCCGGGGTCACCGCGCCCGGAACCCAAGGGCGCGCGCCGCGTCCTCGTCGATCATGGCCGGGCTCCACGGCGGGTCCCACACGACCCGCACCTCCACGGCGACGGCGTCGGCGACGGCGTCGGCGATGGCGGCGCGGGCCATCTCGGGGAGCACCTCGGATGCCGGGCAGCCCGGCGTGGTCATCGTCATGTCGACGACGAGACTGTCCCCTTCGGCCCGGACGTCGTAGACCAGCCCGAGCGACACCACGTCGAGGTACAGCTCGGGATCGTAGACGCCTCGCAGGGCGTCCCAGGCCGCGTCGAGCACGTCGGCCGCCGAGAGCTGCAACCAGGCATCCACCTCAGCGGGGGCGCCGGAGCCAGTCGCATTGTCTGGCGCTCCGTTGGTCACGACGGCCGCCGGAAGGTGACTCGCCAGTCGCCGCCGCCCAGATCTTCGACTTCGTAGGAGAAGCCCTGCGAAGACAGCACCCCTTCGAGGGGCACCGGCTCGAAGGGAGCCAAGACCACCAGCTCTTCGCCGTCTTCGAGGGCGCTGGCGGCGGCCATGATCGTCTCGAACGGCTCGTCGCCCGACTCGATGATCGGGCGGGCGTCGACGGTCGCCATCGGCTTCTCCCTCCTGGGCTCCGGCCACATCCGGACGGCCCGTTGTTCTGTTCTCAACTAGAACTTACCAGGATGCGGCGCTCTTCGGAAGTCCGAGTTGCCGTGCGCCCATCGACCCGGCAGCCTTCCGAAGAGAAGCATGTCGCCCGGTTGCGGTCCGGACTCTGACCTGGTGCCATCAGTGGCCCGGTCGAGCCCGAAGAACCCGACCTCAGCCCGACAGTCGCCGTCCGGAGGGGTTCGCGGACCGGATGGACCACCGGGACTTGCGCGTCGGCGTCTGCCAAGGCCGCCTACCTCGCGCTGTCACTGGCCAGCGCCCCGAGCGGATGGAGGTGGCGCTGCCCCTCGGGGCGGCGGGTGGGCTCACCCGTCGAATGGGGCTGCGATGGCCGGGCCGTTGTCGTGAAAGGCGCCGGTGACGACCCTGACTGCATCGACGACGCCCGCATGACTGCCGAGGTACGTGTCGGGGGAACCAGCGGGCGCACGCCTTCCATGCCGGAGAGGGGATCGGGACCATCACCAAGCCCGGTCCCGGCCTTGCGGTGGGCGAGCCGGCGATCGACTCGGTGCCGAGGCGCATGATCGTGGCCGCCCTCGCCGACGCCGGGACCGGGCCGGTCGACGTCACCTTCTCGGTCCCCGGCGGGGAGGCGGTGGCCGCGGAGACCACCAACGGGCCCCTGGGAACACTGAGAGGCAGCTTCATCCTCGGCACCTCGGGCATCGTTTGCCCCTGTTCCACCGGCTCTCTCCGGGGCTCGCTCCGGTGTTCCTCATCGAGGTTGGCGACTTCACCGGGATCGCCCTGCGCTGGGCGGCGCACGTCGAGATGCGCAAGGTCGTCTCCGTCGGGATGGCCGGCAAGCTGGCCAAGCTCGCCGCCAGGGTTGAGATGACCGACTTCCACCGCTCCGAGGTCGACGCGGAGCTGCTCGGAGCGCTGGCGGTCGAGGCAGGAGCGCCCCGGGCGGTGGTGGAAGCGGCGACCGAGACCGCAACGGCCCGGCATCTCTTCGACGCCCGCATGGCTCATGGTGTCTGGTGCCACTCGCCCTGTGGTGCGAACGTGCCTGCGCTGGCTCCTGGCGCATGCGGGGTCGAGCTTCGAGCTCGAGGTGGTGCTCGTCGACTACGAAGGATCGTCCGCCCTCTGGCGTGCCGGGCCGGGGTCACCGTCAGCGACCATGCTCGAGGCGGCAAGATTTGAAAATCTGCTGTCTAGTAGAGATACACTGGCGGTGTGGAACATTCGAGCGTGGTGACGGTCGAACGGTCGGGAGACGTACGGCGCTCCCGAGACAAGGCCTCGCCGGCGTGGCAGGAGGCGACGGTGACCGCGGTGATCGACGAGACGCCCGACGCCGTCACCTTGCGGCTCCGGCTCGGTGACGCGACCGGTTTCCTCCCCGGTCAGTACTACAACGTGCGCCTGGCGGTGCCAGGACGACCAAGGCCGGTACAGCGCGCCTACTCGGTCGGCTCCTCGCCGTCGCCGGACCCCTCGGTGATCGACCTGGGCATCCGTGAGGTGCCCGGAGGCCTGCTCTCTCCGCTACTGGTCGGTCTTCGTGTCGGCGAGCGGCTGTCGGTGCGAGGTCCCTACGGCCGCTTCACCTGGGACGGCTGTGATGGCGGGCCGGTGCTGCTGGTCGGCGCGGGGAGCGGGATGGTGCCGCTCATGTCGATGGTCCGACATGCGGCACAGCGGGGCCGGGGCGACCCGGTCGTGCTGGTCTGCTCGGCGATCACCTACTCCCACGCCTTCTACCGCGACGAGCTCGCAGGGCTGGCGTCTCGCCATTCCTGGCTGCGGGTCGTCCACTGCGTCACCCGTGACCCGAGCGAACCGCGCGCCCACTATCACCGGCGGGTGGACAAGGCCGTTCTGTCGGAGAGTCTGGAGGGGATCGACCCGCACGCTGCTTACCTGTGCGGGCCGCCGGCCATGGTCGAGGCGACCGCCGAAGCTCTGGTCGGCCTCAGTGTCGCACCCGGGGTCATCTGGATGGAGAAGTACGACTGAATGCCCGCAGAGACCCACCAGCACGGCAGGACTGCAGATCCCGAGACCGTCACCATACTGCTGTGCACGCTGCTCAGCGACGATGGCGAGATCACCGAGGACACGGTCTTGGCGGACCTCGGGCTCGACACCGGCGACTTGGACAGCCTTTGGGACGCGGTCCGTGAGGAACTCGCCGAGCGGACCGTGGGGCCGGAGATCGACCTGGGCGAATTCGACCCGCAGATGACCGTGTCCGACGCCGCGAGGGTCATGGCGTCGCTGCTCGCCGGGGACGGGGACGGGGACGGGGACGGGGACGGGGAAGACGATGAGTAGCGGTAACGGACTCGACGAAGCGAAGGCCACCGGCTCCTGGGCGGCTCGGCCGCCGGGTGTACCCGGGGCGGTGCCGCCGCCGTCGGTACCGCTGTCATTCCTGGCGGCGGCGTCGCTCGGCTTGGTCGCCTGCGGCGTCACCTGGATCTGGGTGCGTTCCGCGGCCGCCGTCGATCCCAACAGCGATCCGGCGATCGCCGCGGTGCACTTCGGCGTGCTCGCCGCGTTGACCATGGGCATCCTTGGCGCTACCCACCAGTTCACCCCTGTCATCACCGGCCGCCCGCTGCGGTCGGTCCTCTTGGCCCGAGCCACGTTCGTGGCCTGGCTGACGGCATCGTGGGCGCTGCCGCTCGGGATCGGCTTCGAGAACGTCGGGGTGACCGCCGCCAGCGGTGCGCTTGCCTTGGTGGGGCTGGTACTGCTCGCCTGGAACCTCGCCGCGCCGCTGTCGGCACGCGGCAAGGGCGCGCCGGTCACCGCCCTACGTCTCGCCCTCCTCGGTGCGGCGGCGACCACGCTCCTCGGCGCCACCTTCGTCGGTGACCGCCAGGGGAACTGGTTCGTCCTCTCCGCCCGCATCGACTTGGCGATGGGTGTGCTCGGCCTGTTCGCCTGGCTCGGGGTCACCTACATCGGCGTGGCACAGAAGCTCTGGCCCATGTTCATGCTCGCCCACCTGCCCGGTCAGCACCGTGCCGGCACGGTGGCGGTATGGGCGACGTGGCTCGGCGCCGCGGTTCTCGCTGGCGGGCTGGCGCCTGGGGGCCCCGCCGCCTAGGGGGCGGG
>Ga0080006_1164876_pt1 | contig 51207 bp, 45 predicted proteins | sample RS3BMetagenome_FD_69209 | JGI IMG/M metagenome (GOLD analysis project Ga0080006, IMG submission 69209) | Ferric oxide microbial mat and aquatic microbial communities from Rainbow Spring, Yellowstone National Park, USA - RS3B (SPADES... ... | reverse complement strand
CGATAGAGGATTCACGGAACGCTATGTTGACCATGCTGAAACAAGTACCAGAAGGAAGCTCCAGGTTGTGAAAGCGCTCGAGAGATCTCGATCCGTGTACGCCCCCAGGCTCAAAGCGGTGACGGAATCCCGAGTGGAAGCGATCGCAGCGACGACTCTAGTTCTAGTCCAAGAACCTTTTCCGCGCGGAAAATGAGATGGGTGCCTCTGGGAGCGTGTCCCGTGAGAGATAGCTTATAATTGCGGCGGAATCCCGTTTCGTCGATGGCGATCAAGAGGGAAGGACTTGCTTTTCGAACCGCATCGATTACTTGCTGTGATTGGTTCAGTGAGCGTTTGGCGTGCGTTTACGAAACGCTATTCAAGGGACGATGTCGAATTTTCTTCGTCGTCGTCAATCCAGCGGTGCAAGTTGCTACGCGCTCCAGCTGTCTTGAAGCAGAAAGGTCAAACACTTGAAGAATGCGCTGTTTCATCGTACTAGACGCAAAGAAAGGAGAAAAATGGAATCTTGGACGTATCAACTGGATAATATAATCGGGTACTTTACGAACCCTTGTTCAATGGCGTCGTGAATCATTATGATTTCGACAAAGAAACGCATTCCAGCAACAAAGAGTCGAACAAGCTACCACGGAAAAACGAACGAGAATCCAAAAAAACCACGAGTGAACCTGTAAACTTTTATTATTTTAGTTTGAGTGCGGAGGATGCGCATCTAAGAAATGATTGGGCTAAAATTAGAAAGGCATGGGAAAAGCGAGCAGTGCGACGTTCCGTTTTATTCTGACACACGGGTGGGGTCGGTCTAACTTACGGAGGCCTCGATTGCTACAGTGATTTCTTCCTCAGCATCCAACTGCAACTCAGCTTTTGGATAGTGATGATTGGATTCGTTGATATACAGCTACAACGTAAGTGAACAAACAGCTCCGCGGGAAAAAAGCGCCATTTCATTGGTGCGGAAATGAGACAGTCTAGTTCAAACGCTTAGTCATTTCATGAGTCGGGCACAGCCCGATGAGGTAAATGCACTAATTATTTCATTTAGATGAAAGCTTCTAAAAGTTTCCACTGATGTGGACGTACTCTCAATGCTCAGAACAGAGAATTCACCTCACCCACGGGCATTTCCTCGCTCAGCCAGCTTTAGTCATGGAAACGCCTGTGGAATATTGGCTTGATCGAGCACGCGGCTCTCCAGCAGCCTAGTCTCCAGTGGGGGCTCTCTCGGGTGCGAGGCGCGGGTCTGTGCACGTCGTACAGAGGCAGCGCAGCTTTACAGCACCCTCGCGGGCGGCGGCTCAAGGACGCGTTAAGTAAAATTCATTTTCCCACTGGTTTGGAGGATGCTGTATCCAAGAATCCCGCATACTGGAAAGTCTCCATGCGGTGTAGGGGTAGACGTTTGCATGAGTGCAGTTGCTCTTCGCTCACGTACTGTCAACACTTTGAGCTTTTTTGAAGACTCCTGTCGAGCTGGCGTGCTACAGCCTTTCGGGTAAACGTTAAGGAAGACCCTTCTAATTATTCTGACGGCCTCTGAATCATCAGCAAAAATCTCTCTTGCTTGCTCGCTGGTAGACGCGTAGAATCCAAAGGGGGTGCTCCCTAGATGTTTAAAGGCTGGGAGAGGTTTCGTGCGGTTGCACCCGTGCGGCGTTTTGACGGAAACAGCGTTCAAGCCGAACATCCGAAACCCATGCAAGGCACTGTATCGGACGAGAAAAGTTTCTCAGCGATTAAGCAGAGGGACCTCGTCACAGACTTCATCAGCATAGCCATATGGCTATCGCACCCATCCAATGCTGTGTGCTCTTTGGACTGCTCACCTGTTCTACACATCGACACAAGTAAATTCAACACGCCCTCTGGCCATGCCGGTCGTCCATTTTAAAGTCGCTAGCCTCCGGACGCTTTGTCGCATAGCCCAGAAAAATTTTACCTACAAGCCATGAAAACCCCTTCGGTATCTCTTCTTCTACATGAAGATCCTCTCGTTTGAAACCAGCAGAGGTAAAAACTGAGTCAGCCCAGACACTTTTGAGGCTGCATCCGAGAGCTAGCCTACGATGTAGCGGGGCAAGCATGCGGGACAGATGAGTCTGAGCCTCCGCACTTTGCCAAGCGTGATCCATGAACAAATACTTTCCGCCTGGCTTGAGTACTCGATAGATCTCCTTCACGAAACCTTCGCGATCCGGTAGAGAGCAAAGGATCAACGTAGCAACGACATAGTCGAACGAGTTTTCCGGATATGGTAGACCTATTGGCTTTCCTTGTTTGTAGTATACCTTGATGTTCCTCTTCCTCGCTCGTTTTTTAGCTTTTGGTGGTAAGTCGGGCGATAGACTCGAAGCGTGAAGCTCTTTGACCCATACCGGATAGTGTGGGAGATTCAAACCTGCGCCAGCTCCTATTTCGAGCACCGACGTAGTATTCGTTGGCTCATCGCAATCCATGTACTGAAAGAGTCTCTGGCGCAGTTTCCGTTGCGTATTGGACTCGAAGAGTTCCATCGCCCCATCGAAGAGGGTTGTTTCGTACCACCTAGACATAGCCTGACCCATATTCAGCAGCGCTTTTTGGCTCCTGGGAACGAGAATTCCTCTTGCTTGAACAAAGTGTTCTACAGAGTTAAAGCAGAAACGGCCAGAGTGGCAAGAGGCTGACACCGAACTTGTAGAGACTGCGAGACTCAAATGATTATTGTAGCGCGCTTGCGGTAACCGGCCACATGACGTTTACCTTAATAACAATTCATATTGTTGACATCGAAAACAAGTTTCAGACGCGTATCCATAGAACGCTTCAGCGAGCGTTCATGAGCTCCAAAATAACTGGGACACTTGAAGTAGACTATGGACTTCTTGATAGTATGGGCAACCTCGCCCGCCAACCAACCCCGGTGGGAACGAGAGCGTCGGAATCGAGTCAGCAAATCTCCCTCGAGGAAACGGAGAGCGGTCTGAGGCTGGCTCCCTACGACACAGGTTTTGACGCCAACGAGCGATCATACGGCTCCGTCTCACCGCGAGATGCATACCGTTGTTGGAATGCGCTTGGTAGCTGCACGCCAAGGGGATCTCTGATGTACCTCCTGCGGCTCGTCTGTTTCTTAACCCTGCTCGGAGTGACCGCGGCGCTGTTTATTTTCGCTGTGGATCTCGCGGTGCACGGACTGGAGGAGCTGCGCATGAAGATCAGCCGTCTCGCTGGACGGTTCGCCGGCTATATTCTGTACGTAGTATCCGGCGTCGCGTTGTGCCTGCTGTCGACGTTTTGGTGCGCTGTTCTAAGCACCGAGGCGGAGGGGTCCGGCCTCCCGCAGATGAAGTCAATACTTTCAGGGTTCTATGACAAAATGAGAAGTGCTCTTGAACTTCGAGTTCTTTTTGCAAAAGCACTGGGCCTCATATGTGCGATCGGTGGTGGCCTGCCCGTAGGCTGGGAGGGCCCCAACGTGCATATCGCCTGCATCATTGCTCATCAGTTCTATCGGCTAGGTGTTTTCAAGGAGCTTTGTACAGACCGGGCCCTGCGCCTGCAGACTTTGGCGGCAGCATGCGCAGTGGGTCTTGCATCCTCGTTTGGTGCGCCTCTTGGAGGCGTACTCTATTCCATTGAAACCATAGCTTCATTCTATCTCGTGCAAGCTTTTTGGAAGGGGGTGCTGAGTGCGCTATCCGGTGCCATCGTTTACGAGCTGCTCTATACGACGCCACTCGTTGAGGCATTTGAGGGTACAAACTTTGACGCTTCCGATGTGAGCCGAACACAAACTTTGCTGTACGCCATTCTGGGGGCTCTCATGGGCGTTCTTGGAGCATTATTCATCCGCTGTGTCCGTAGCATCTACGAACTACGAATGCGACACTATCCAGGCACTAATCGCTACTTTCTTGTGGGTGTCGTGGCGCTTTTTGCGTCGGCGCTGCAGTATCCATTTCGCTTGTTTGCGTTGGACCCACGCGCCACGATCAATGATCTGTTCAAGGCTGTGCCGCTGTACCAAACGGATCATTTTGGCTGGACAGAACTGATACTAATGCCTATAATTAAGTTCATTTTGGTTGCTTTGTCCATCGGTCTTCCACTTCCCGCCGGTGTCTTTGTGCCCAGCTTTCTCATCGGAGCCGGCTTCGGGCGGCTGTACGGTGAGCTGATGCGTGTTGTGTTCGGGAATGCGATCGTTCCCGGCAGCTATGCAGTTGTGGGGGCAGCCGCCTTCACAGCAGGCGTCACTAGGGCGCTCTCGTGTGCAGTAATCATCTTCGAGGTAACCGGTCAGATTCGGCACCTTGTGCCTGTTCTGATTTCGGTTTTGCTGGCAGTTATTGTGGGCAACGCTTTCAATCGATCGCTGTACGAAACGCTTGTTCTGATGAAACACCTCCCCTATATGCCAATTTTGCGGAGAGATAGGAGCCCTGAGATGACGGCTCGAGAAATCATGCACCCGATAGAGGGAGAACCTCATCTTTTTCCAGATTCAGAGCCACAACATATTAAGGGGATCCTTGAGAAGTTTCCGAATAGACTGGTTTTTCCCGTGATCGACGCAAACGGATACCTTCTTGGCGCTATATCTCGGAAGGAAATTGTGGATCGACTGCAACACGTACTAGAAGATGTTCCAGAGCCGATCGCCGGCCACCGGACCTTAGTCCTTCTGGACGCTGCGGATCTGAGTGAGAATATCGAGGGTCTTGTCGATGAAACGCCAAGTGGCGAGCATTCATCCAAAGGCAAGCGGACCGCGACAGTTTTGGAACCAACCTCCTCTCTTGTCGTCCCTTGTGATGTTTCGCCCATTGTGGTCACGAGCTACTCGCTCGTTCGACAACTTCATTTTCTTTTCGTTATGCTGATGCCTTCAATGATATATGTCACCGAACGTGGGAAACTAGTCGGTATCGTCGAACGCGAGGATGTCGCGTATGGATACCGCGAGCCGGAGCAGACGAGTTGAACCCCGAGATGGTGAATGCTTTTTCGTCGTTTTCATGCAAACGCATCCGCATTGATTACCAAATCGCTGTGTCCGATTGACATCAGCCTAAGATGCATGATTCTAGAAACCGGAGGATATGTATCCCAGTGAGTTGGGTCTGAAGATGTATGCGGTAAAACAGCCTTGCTCCTTCGATTTGTATGTCTGGACTCGGAACGTGTTTTGAGCCTTGTCACCGGATTTGACCAACAAACTTCGCCGTCATTTAGATATTCAGCGCCGTCACCGAAGGTTATCTGGCTTGCTCGGTCAAGTTTACTAGCGTTGCGCTCAGAACGTGGATTCCTTCAACTTCCATGTTATGATAGCTTTGTCTCCGCCCTGTGAACACGCCACGCTCTGTCAGTTGCACATACGGGACGATTGGCCCAAAACGCTTTCATGAACCATCGTTCGAGGCATCGAAAAATTCATGCGCAAATTTCAGTATTAGAGCATCCGGTCGGGATGTTCAAGCGCGCCGCACTTCGAAGATAATAGATATCCGAGCTGGATTCTGAATGCCAGAATCTGAATAGGCGTCTTCACTTGCCTTGCTCTGTGTTTCTTACCCAAAACCGATCATTTCGCCTTTACAGACGGGGCCGATGGTGAGCAGATCCAGAGTTTGTCCGTCAAAAACTCGATCCAGCCTCGGTCTACAAGAGAGCTTCGATTGCCGTCTAAACGCGTGCAAAAATGTTTGCTCGCTTTCAGGAAGCACTCGTACACAGGCGGCTCTCTCACGACGCAGGTGTCAATTAGATCCAATTCGATATGCCTCCAATCAACTGTGCGAATGAAGAAAGGAGAAGCACCCTTTCGATTGGAACCTCGCTCCTGATGATTATGCACCAGATCGAGAGAACCGAGATACGTAAGAGCGATGCCGCGTTCGAAGAGAAATCTCCGGAGCCATGGTGACCATACGTCGCGATGCTCCCGAATCCAAAGGTTGTACGTTTCATCATGGCCGCGAATGAAAGGTCTAAAGTCTGGGGCGCATTTTCGACGTGAATCGTACCAGCGCGCGAAGTCCTGGAAAAGGCGGCGCGAGAAAACGGGGGCCCAGCTGGAAGCGTAATGAACAAGAGACCCACAGGGAACCTCGGCAAGCTTTTCCAGTATAAAGCCAGAAGCGTTCGCCCGAACGCCCTTCGCAATCAGGTATTGGAAAACTTCGAAAATTTGTGGGTGGACCTCTAGATCATCCTCCAGTATCAGGGCATACTCGTGCGTGTCCCAGGCTGGCCAGGCGTTCAGCCAGGACCCGCACAGGCCGTGGTGCCTCAGACGTTGGCGAACAATTTTCTGGCCGTGGTCCCAATGGAAGCCCTTAGCTACGTCGTAGGAAGCCGCAATATCCCCAGCATCGATCCAAACTCTCAAGTCTATACGAGTTTGCAGCCAGTTGACTTTGGCTAGCGACTCTAAGAGCCTCCGAAGCGCAAACGGTCGATTATAACCTAAAACTATAATGAGCAACGAGACTGGTGCCTTTTGGGCGGGAAATGGGGTCTTAGAGAAGCCCCTAAGGGAAAGTGCGCGCAGGGCTGCAGCGAACGCAACAAGTGCTAGTGTGTAAGCGAATAGTAGAGAAAACAGACGTGCCCGGTAGCGGTGGAACCTCAAGGGCGACCACTTTGGCATATTGTACCAGCATCTGAAGCTTGGTGTTGTAACTCAGTGCTTCGATCCAGAGGGTGAACGGATCCAAGCTTCTTAGATATCTGTGTATCTGAGCCTTCACATACGCAGCAATACTTCCACGAGAACATGGCTGTAGACGCTATTGCGATCGATTTTGTTCGTTCAATCGGCGGTGCGCATTCATGCGGACGCTTCGTGAGTGTTGAACGTAAAACTTCAAATTAACAACCGACCTTAGATTCGCGAGCTGGCTCAGCAGAGGAGCATTAGACGTTCATTCATAAAAGTGCCTAAAAAGAATTTAACGATCAGGAATACTTGGATCTGACGTACTGCGAAAAACGACTTGCATTCGGGCATGTGCATGGTGCCGAGGAGGGGGTATTCGATTCATAGAATCAGCGTAAAGAGAAGCACGATACAAGTGGTTGGCCTGTCGGATAACCCAGCCACAGGGAGGCCCGGCGTACCAAGGAACTTGGACGCTTTCGAGCGACGCGCTCGTGGAGCGTCATATGCATGCCACCCCGGCGGGTGACTTCCGTCTCGCGCACCGTCTGGTGAATCATTGATGGTCTAAAAGATACGAAAATGTACATATTTGTTCGGTTATGCGAGCCGGCACGGACTACGCTGCGGATGCATCTCCAGAGCACCCAGGGCCAGCCAGCTTGCCAGCCATTCAGACCTGAGATATTGGAGTCGCATGCTCTACGTAGCAACTCGTCTGAAAAAGGGCCAGGAGGCACCCGGTCGCTGGCATGTTCATAAACTGCACCTGCGCCCAGGCCAGTCATTCGCAATCGACGCCTGGTTGCATGGCATGCAATGAGCGCAATAACTGTGTGTAAATGCTTTACAGACAGCAATGGCGAGTCATCGTTCGATGACATCGCGTGATGCTGTGCAGGCCACAAGGCAGCGCTACGCCCCCTGCCACAAGAGCACCACTCGGCTCACGGCGTATTCGCGTTGTATCGCGACAACGCAGATGCAGCGTGCCAGCTCTGATAAGCAATGCACGGCCTTCGCAATGCATTGCAGCAGGTGCCCCTGATCTGGCGATCATTTGGGAAGACGCGAGCTCTCGACTCGCGGCGCTCGGATGCTCACGAACAGGTGGTGTGCAACTGTACAATGCGAACCCCTCACCCCATTCTATCGTACGAATAGTCGGTCCTTCGCATTCTACAGGGCTCAGTGCTGGCCCGATGCCGAGGACACAGCTGGCGAGACAAAGGCACCATTTCGTAGCGTCATCGAGATCCGTTTGCAGTCTATGCGCAAGCTGCTCGCATCAGTACGGCTGTTAGGCGAGCTCGCTGCAGATACACTGCGTTTCCGAAGCTACTCGTGTGTGCTGCTATCCCATAACTATCCGCAGCTGTCATGCTCCGGCTGGGCAGGTGCCCCAAACTTTGAGACCGTATTCACCAATATACCGCTCCAGCTGCAGCCGGACGCACACGTCAAGCTCTCTTAACGCGCAAGCTCGGCGGACCGTGGGTTCTGCGCAAATCTGCGTGCACTCGCTGCGCGGAATGAGGCATCTAATGCTCCGAGCGCACAGTGCGCGGTGCTAACTTCTTCTCAAACAGGGACTTGAGTTCCGAGAGCCTCGCGATGCTTTCCTCCGAACGCACTAGTTCCGCACGTAGCTGATCTTCCACTCGAGAATGTGTCGAGAGCACAAAGCACTTGCCGACGGCGCGTGCAACTTGGCGCTCTGGCGCAACAGTTCCGAGCGCCTCGAGTGCCGCCTCGGCTACCAGACGGGCGCGCCTAGCCATTGTCAGCTGGGACTCCACCTGAATTATTCTCCTCTCAACCTCGCCAGGCCGCAGCCGAGTCTCGTCAGGAGAGATATCCTCTGGCTGTTCCGTATCCATGAGGCCTGCGGAAACCTTTTTGATATGCGTTGAAACGCGAGAATCTGCATAAACAATCCGCGCGCCTCTCCGAGCGCAAGTTCGCCAGAGGGACGACGCCCCGCGTAAGTACCCAGAGGATTCTGCTTCTAGTCTTTGACCTCAATGATATTCCGACCCCAGGTGCGTGTAAGCAAATGCTTTTTCGCGGTTTATCGCAGATGGACCCGAAGTGCGTTCATTTGAAGAAGTAAAAAATCCAAGGACAAAGTATGGGCATGGAAGTCCCGGATCCTGGAAGGCCGTCATCGTTGGCTGCCCGAAGGAAACGGAAAAAATTCTCTTCTCGCCGAATATTGAGCGAAGCAGAGCAAGTGACGAAGAAGAAAAAAGAGGAGACAGGCGAGAAAAGGTGTTTACGAGACGGGACGATGACAAGACTGTAGTTACACAGAGGGCACGATTTCCAGCAATCCTTGCAGTGGCGAGTTCAACCAGCGTCAATGCACGCGTTGAGTTCGTGCACCGAGACGTCAGCGCCGCCATTAATATCAGAAGGTGTGTCGCACTGAAGACGAGACCCAAGGAGCTGGAGCGATCCAACTTCATGGGATAGCCTCGTAGGCTCGACGCGTGCGGGGATAAACACTGAAACCGATAGCAGGCAACTGATTGAAAAAGGCTGGGAAGCGTCTGTGAGAAGGTATATATTTTCCCTCTATGATCATGAAATGTTGTCCATTTTACTGGCGATACAAAAGCTCCCGCATGTGTACTTATTGCTGCGAGTGCGTGCACGTCATAGACGCCGACACAGCAAACCCCGGCATCGGCATTCGCGACCGCAAGAGTGCTGCACGAAAGGCATCACGCGATCGTTTGCATCTACTGCAACGACTAAGACACCATTCGAAAGTTTCTTTATTTGTGATACCAACTCGGGACTCGATGAAGCGCGCTCGAAGCCAGCAAACTGCCTGTGATGAGACTGCGCGAAACACAATTTCGGGATATAGAGGACTCTGCTTGCGCAACGCGCACGCAGTAAACAGTGCACCATGTACCGGCATGACTGCAGCTTTTGATGCTGCTGTTGCTGCTGCGAGCAGGCGCTACAGTAGCACCACCGCGGGAAAATCGATCTCGCCGTTAACATCCCCGCGCGGTGATTCAGTTTAGTCATGCACCCTGAAGCACCAGCAACGTGCTCTATGCGCGCGCCAGCATCAGTAAGCGGCTGGTACAACATGTGCGCAGTTGAGTCGAAGAACAAGAGCGTCCGGAAGTGCATGGGTGACCGAGGCCTCCCCAGCACCGGTCGCTGTCGACTAGTGTTGCTGCTCGGCTCCTCGAGAAGCAGTATCTGTCGGAGGCGGTTGCTCGGCCGATGAGCTGCTTCCGCATGGCGTTGAGCGCGCACCTCGAAACAGACACAGCAGCATGCAGTGGCTTTGGCGATATATGGAGACCTTCTGCTCAGCGTCTCGTTGGTATGCAGGCTGTGGTTGCCATTGTTTCAACGGGACACTGCTGCCGTCTTCGAGCTCCAGTTGCTGGCACATCCGGGAGCACGCTCGCAGGCGTGCAGCTCTGCCGCATGAAGTAACCATGGGTGTACTTTGGCGTCACGCGGCTCAAAAGTTTCTGGACCGGCGTCCAGTCACCGTTACTGCGGCGACGACTTGCGCAGGCCACCCGAGTCTGCAGATCTGAGGAGTCCGGCTCTCTGCTGACACGTCCGAGGTCTTTTCTGCACAGAAACTAGTTTCTGGCCCGCTTTCTATGATTCGCTGTAGGCGTCTGAGCGGTCCTGGTCAACGCTCGCTGGACGTAGCTGCATTGCAAGACGTAGCTTTGCAGTTAGTTCCGCTGAAGACCAGCACTCCGTTCCAGGCTCGCTCCCTACGAATTCGTGGACGCTTTCGAGCTATCAAGGTCGGAGCGCGTTAGGCGCGGTCGCAGTCTATAGCGGAACTTTGCGACGAGTGCCGGTGCTTAGCAGCCGTGCTGTGGTGGAAAGACACGACACCCGTGTACCACGGCTGTGCTAATTCAACGAGCAGGGAGCAGCTGCTTGGGAACCAAGCCGTGCACCTTCGAAGACAAGTAACTCGCACGGCCGCCGAAACCGTGTGTTCTCCAGCGTTACGCTTGCGGACAGCACCGAAGCTCGGTTGCTGTCTCACAAGGCCTCTCATGGATCAACCCGGTTTGAACAACCCGGCTGTCCCGCTCTATCGCACTCGGGTTGCGGGTGCACCAACTCCGTCCTAAAAGCCGCAACGCTAGCGTTATTCTGCCCTCATGTCGCATTCCGCTCGAATGCAGGTGGTATCGTCGCGTCGAACGGACTGCAACCTGAAAGCCGCAAGGGCATATCTGGCCCGTTCGTCTAATTTCCTTGAAGAACTCCGCGTATACGCTCTGGAGTGCTGCACTAAATCAGGAAAGGGGATCCCTGGTTCGTTTAAACGATCCCACGCCCATAAAACTACGTATCTGAAGCATTCTGGCTAGTTACATCGATCGTAGACCTTCAGGGATAGCGGACACGCGCGAACTCCTCGGGACATGGGCGGCGGTGCTTTCGGTGCTGCTGGATGCGCGTGCTGTAAACTCAACATCCTGGTATCACTAGATCGATCGAGCTTCTGTTTCCGGTTGCGAAAGGTGATGTGGAGCTGCTGCAACAAAGAGGCGTCAATCCGAAACCGAGAGCTCTCCCGTGCATCCAGGCTCTGAATACTCGCGCATCCAGGAGCGTCTGGATCGATTCATCTACACACCTCAATTACAAACATTAACTGCTGGGGTGCGTTTGTCGGGTCTGCAGGCCTGGATGCCGAACCTAAACCGATCCTATCGAGGGTGTCACATGGTGCGTCGATGACAAGGCACGAATGCACACGGGTGCAAAACCTAAGCGTCCTCGACTGCGTCATGCGATAAATCGAGCGCATTCCGCGTGCATCGGCGGCATATTGTAGCAAAACTGATTATTCTGGGGGATTCTCACCTGCGGACACTATCTTTGCATTTCTGGGTCATACAAACACCGGATAACCAGGTCTGCTCGTTCTTTTGTTCCCCTGGAGCTCAATGAAGATGCCGCGGGCTAGCACCTGCTGTTCAAAAGAGCCACCTGTGGCATTGCATTTGGCCCTGTGCGCCACGCACGAAGGCCGAAGAGTTTCGTGTTACTCCACCTTATACACTTTCACGAAGAGCCCTGATCCTGTTGAATGCTCCTGAGAAGGCTTTTATTTGCCTCTCTTTTCTACTTCCCTCGAAGTGCTTTTGGTCAGTTCGCAGTGGAGAACGCCACAAGGCCCGGAGCGTGCTCCGTTCAGCGAAGCCTGCTACTTTGCCTGTCGCGCCGCTGTCTAGTATGCGCCCACGCCTCACAGAACGCGCCCGATAACAGTTTTGATCTGAAAGGTATGGTTCCCAATGTAGGAGACTCTGGATCAGATCGCGCAAAGCGCCCGAGAGTGCGGCAGCACGTGAACCCTTTATCGGAACACCTGCGAACTTTGGTAGAGCTTCCACCGGAATGGCCGGTCGGAGTGTATAACGATCGTCGGGCACCGTTGCATATTGATATTGGTTGTGCGACCGGAACTTTTCTGCTTGAGTTATCGCAGGAAGATCCAAGCTACAACTATGTCGGATTGGAGATTCGTCGTCCACTCGTAGAGTTCGCCAATATACGCGCAGAGCGCGCACACGTGGCCGACAGGGTCTTTTTCGTGTGCTGTAATGCGAACGCTGCCATGGAAAAAATTATATCGACATATACATTGGGCATGGTGCGCCGAATTTCGCTGAACTTTCCGGATCCTTATTTTAAGCGACGTCAGCACAAAAGACGCGTGGTGCAGCCTGAGCTGGTGCACTGCTTGTCGGAAGGCCTGGCCCCTGGCGCAGAAGTGGTGTGCCAAACCGATGTAGCAGAGGTCCACGAGTATATCAGAGAGGTTTTCGTCAGCAGCGGAAAGTTCACCGCCGAAAACCTGAGCGATTCTCCGTATCCCGTGCGGAGCGAGCGTGAGATGCGCTGCATTTTGAACGGTCGACAGATTTTTCGGATTCGATTCGTTCGGTGCTGAGTCGTTGGCGCGCCTTCCACTGGAGCATCCATTCCTATAGGGCACATGCATTAGATACAAAGGTGAATTTCTCCGATGGAGCATCTGGTCGGGTTCGTTGAGAGCTGCTTTTCGAGGCAGGTGTTCGTCTGCAAGCTAAACACGCTGAAATCCTTCGAATGTATTCAAGTTCCTCCCGTGTCCATTGCCATGCCCGTCGATAGAAATACCGCTTTTGCACGAACATAAAATCTTTCCTTCAGTTGGAGAAATGGACGGATCCTTTTTATCTGCATGCAGCCGCTGCGGGAAAAAGACCTAGACCCCCTGCCGAAGAAGCAGCCTAAGCTCCAGTGGCGTCAGACCGAAATGCTGCGGGTGTCTGCTTCGGGAAGAAATGCTCCAGTAGTGTTCCACGATATACTCGATCTATTGCTTGAGGCAGGTGCAGAGAATGCCGCCCAAAACGGCGGCAGATCGTCAGGATTTGAGGCGCTCCGGAGCCAATTTAAACGGCAAATAGCGTTGATGCACACCATTGAATGTCTCAGTCCAGAGACTCCGCTTTTCCAACAACCCCTCCAGAACAGACACCTATCACGCAAGTCAGATGCGCTCCACTATCGAACCCAAGCATAAAGTGCATCTCGCCAGCCGCGGAGCCTCGACGAGCGGCATCTTTTGGCATGCGCTCCGCCACAATACTCTACAGAACGGCTCGAAGCATCCAAGTTTCGTATGACACGACATGACGGAAGCAAAGAAGGCGGAACAATCATGCTGTATCCTATACGGGGCGCAAACAGCGCCCAGCAGCGAACCAATCCCTGTGATTCTGGTGATTTGCGGCAGGGCATCGCCAGCCTTCGTAAGACTTTTGTGTATTCAGTGCTGAGGGCCAGGCACTGCCGCGTTACTTGACGCTCCCGTGGCTAGACAAGGCGCATTAGATGAATCGAATCGTATCTCACTGATGATATTTGACGTTGTCATAGTAGGTGGAGGCCCCGCTGGTTTCTTCGCGGCGATTCATTGTGCTCAGTGTGCGCTAGCGCTCAGCGGCACTCAACCGCGGGTGCTTATCTTCGAAGCCGGTTCTCAAGTGCTGGGGAAGGTTCGTATAAGCGGTGGTGGACGATGTAACGTGACGCACGCAGCGTTCGATCTGCAAACTTTTTCCGGACGTTATCCACGTGGAAGTCGTGAGCTACTCGGACCGTTGAGTCGCTTTGGGCCTCGCGAAACCTTCGACTGGTTTGAGCGTCGCGGAGTTAAGTTAAAGGTAGAATCTGATCGAAGAGTTTTTCCGGTTTCTAATAAAAGCCAGAGTATAGTAGACGCCCTCGTTTCAGAGGCTGATCGGCTTGGTGTGCAAGTCGAGACAAACTGCAAAGTCACGGACGTTGCACACGAGCGCGAGGGCGACCAGCCGCTGTTCCGAGTCGACGTTGCAAAGCGCGGGCACTTTAGTTCGCGGAGGCTGATGTTGGCAACTGGAGCCTCACAAAGAGCACTCGACTGGGCCCAGATGCTCGGCGATCATCGCGTCGTGCCGCTCGTACCCAGTCTGTTTAGCTTTACGGTATGCCCCGAGAGACATGCATGGCTTCTCGAGCTGGCTGGCATCGCGATACCAGAAGCTGAGGTCAGTTTCGCGGAGCCGAGCGCGCAACCCGCGTCCCGAGCAACTCTAAATGGCCCTGCACTAAAGGAGACTGGTCCATTGCTCATAAGTCACAGTGGTATAACGGGGCCAGCGGTGCTTGCCCTATCTGCTTTTGGCGCTCGAGTATTTTGTGAACGCAAGTACCGCTTCACTGCTCAATTGAATTTCATTCCTTCTTTCGGCCCTTTCACGGAGGTCATGGAGAGCTGGCGGAAGAGCTCGGGTCGTCGTCTTGGCATTCTCACCAGGAATCCCTTCATGTTGCCTCGGAGGCTCTGGGCTGCACTTGTAACCAAGGTAGCTCGAATTCATAGCACGCAAAATTACGCAAACCTAAGCGCAGCGGAAATGAAACGTCTCGGTGATGCTCTTACTCGCTGTGAGCTTCATATAGTGGGCCGCTCTCCCTTCAAGGAAGAGTTCGTAATGGCAGGCGGCGTCGACCTTCGCGATGTGAATATGGCCTCGTGCGAGAGCAAGCGCGTGCCAGGTCTATACTTTGGCGGGGAAGTGCTCGATGTCGACGGTGTAACCGGCGGCTTCAATTTGCAAAACGCCTGGACAACAGGTTACTGTGCAGGAGTTGCCATGGGGGCGGCAATCGCGCATCCAAGAGAAGCACCTCTTGCGAAATGATCGTTGCAAGAGTCCCGACCAAGTGCCCTGCGATGACGTCGCTGGGATAATGGCGTCCGAGAGTCACTCTCGAGAGCGAGATGCTGATTGCCCAGAAGTGCACGCAAAGCGCTAAACACACATTTCGAGGACTCAAAGCGCAACATAACCATCTTGTCCAGAAACATGCGATGGCGGCTGCTCTCGTCGAGTGGCCAGAAGGAAAGGAAAAGCGTTCCCCAGGGGCCAGAAACACGTGACGGGTATTGTGACTGGGGCGCGGTCGTCTGAAGATGCTCTTCACCACAAGCTCGGCTAGCGCTGGCACTAGGAAACAGTGCAGCAGCAGAGGCCATGCAAAAGGACTGTTTGCGACGAGCCCCACAAGCAAAGGGAAGAAGAACCAAATGGTACCGTCACAACTCGAAGAAATCACCCGGACGAAGAGGGGAATAGATCTCTTCTTCGTGCTCTGAAGGGCTTTGTAGAGTCTTGCGGAGAAGAGCTTTTCCCCCGCTGATTTGGGTAGACCCAAGGCAACCTTTACCGCGTCCAAAAAAAATCGCACAAGATAGACGTCGAAGAGGACGGATAAGGCGATATAGGCTGTACAGAAAGAACTACCGCAGCGCTCTATCATTGAGACCGCGGGCCAGTTTCCTAGAGTCCTCGCCAACCCAGAATTCAGTGCTCTCGTTTCCAGCTTCGAAGCCAGGAAGCACCAACACGCCCTCACTACTACTGGGAGTGCCTTTCTCAAGAAACTGCAGTTCCTAACAAGTATAGGCGAGAAACTGGGCTTCCCGAACTCAAGGCACGCGTCTTGTTTCGACGATACAGTTCTGGGCGTGCATCCCTAGGGGTGGATTCACACCCAAGGCTGGCTGCTTGTTCAGGTGCACGACACCGACCTCTCGATCTACCATGGAAAGCAGTGTTCCATATCGGTTGCTCTCGTGCCTATATTCTATTTGGCAGTCATCAGCCTGAGAATGCTGCGCAGTTTGGCGAGAATGCAACTGTCCTTGGTTTGTGTGCGTTGGTTTCATGTGCGTTGTACTCAGTGCAGTGAATTCTGGACTATCTGGATCACCGCAACCTTACTGGTTATGTTTGTTCTTCTAGCGGGTATTTAACGAAAGTATCGTATCCTGTAGATTAGGGAAAGGTTATGGAAAGGCTTTATACTGTCAATATTAGCTGGCGAGAAATAAAAACTTACTCGACGAGGTTAGTCGTTCAATGGATCAACAAGGGGATGGACCATCCATATCTTAGCTTTTATCCCGGAGGTCGCGTCGACGAAACAGAACCATCCGATCACTATGTGCAAGGCTGCCCCGTAGCCGATTCACGCCACTCCATACGTTCCCTAAGAAATAACATTGAAAAATCGACAGGAAATGAGCTTCTCGCATCGTTGGAACGGACGGTGGCGAAGAGACGTGGATGTATAAAGCAAAACGCGCGCTTCTACTGGAAACCATCGCGCGCTGAGCAGCATGGTGTAGAATTGGTACTAAAATAGGAGCGCTCATTAGATTGGAGATGGGTTTTCGAATCACTAGATGAGACTGCATTCGAGAGAAATGCGAGAACTCTACACGGGCACTCAGCAAGAGGCAAATAACTATTTCTGAAGACTAGAAAAGCGAGTAATCCGCCATTATCAGCCTCGGCGGTGTATGAATCGAATGGTCAAACTGAATGAATCATTAAATAGCTCATCATTTCTCGAGGCATAACTCGGGGCGGCTCCTTCCCACATACCTGTTTCCTGTTCCTAGATTACACTGCTTCATATTACTCAAAACGGTTAGCGGGACACTGCTGGGACAAGATTTGAGCTTCTCTTCGTGCGTATTTACTCTCCCTGGCCCAGTCCAGTCAAAGGTGTCTACTCTACCGTCAAACGCAATTTATATGATCTATGATACAGAAGAGTCATTCGCATCCGTGATAGCGGTCTTCGCAAAATCGTTCTCTGCTTTCAAAACACCACGACTGCTGCGTTGCTCCTCAACTCATGCGAGAGAGGAAGCGAAAAGGCGCGCTTCGGTTCATGGGCATGCTCGCGACGGAGCAGAAAGCGAAAATTTAGTTAAGAAATAGAGGATACATGAATAGAGAGGGCAAGTTTCGGTAACACGCTCGGAGCAGTGCGTCTGGACGGTGCGTCTGGATTCTGCGGGGAAAACGGATGTGAAGCTGAGCAACAACGTTCATGCTGGCCAGCCATGGAGCGAGAAAGGTGAAGATAGAGTTGCCCTCTGCGAGAAACCACGACGCATTCCAACAATATCGGGAAGAGCATCGGCGGAGCTCGTGCAAGGTTTCTCGTCTACAGGGGTGAAACGGAAAGCTTTTACATGGACCACGGAGACCGGCAGAGAATTTAGCTGGGAGGACATCAAGAAACTCGTGAAACCTAGGACTGAGTCGAGCAACATGACTCGTTTTTAATCTTTAGAGAAGATGAATAGAACGATCATTTCAGGGGCATAGATCGCCGATTTAAGACCGCCATGGCTGCCAGGGTACCTCTAAATAAAGAGGGCCAAGTTAAATACATGAACAGAAAGTAGATCAAGAAAAGCAATTTCCCAGAGCTCGATACCATCTGGGCTCGAGAATGATGCGCGCTATTAGGAATACCAATGGGCGGAATGGCAGCTTCAGGACCAGTCTCAACGCCCTTGGCAATTTGTCGAGCAGGGACAATGCTTTGCTTTCTCCAGTCAGAGAATGCGAATGCGTCCAAGTGGCTCATGCGTACGATTCCTGTTGGGCGCGTATGGAAACGTGCTCGAGTCGCCAACGGTTTTAATTGTACAGGGCAGGGCAGCGCGCATTTGCCAACTTCTTCAATGACTTGGGAAAGAATATGACCGAGAAATCGTGTCGTTTGATGGTATCCGATTATTATGAACGTGCTGGACCGTTAAAAGGCTTCACTCCCACGCCTTCAACGAGAGCGCATGACAAGTGCTAGAATCGATTCTATGTGAGTCTCATCGATCAGTTTTTTACGGCATCCAGGCAACATGTGCATGGGCGCCTGCGGGAACAGGTCGAAAAAAATACATTGAAACTGAACTGGGTGTACGAGATAGTATTCGGTACGCCGGTTCACCGTCAGATGCCATCATGGATGAAGATGAGATGCTTTCTTGGCTGTGATTCCAACTTTACGCATTCCGGCAAGCGGTTTCTGCATCGTGACTTGAAGATCTCGACCAACGTCCGGAAACGTCTCGTGCTTCCTGAGCTTTCAGCAGCTCTGTCTCAAGCGAAATTTCGAGGAAATCGCTCATTACTCAGTGTCGGCGTTGCGCTGAAACGGTGAAGACGACCGTCGAGAAGAATCTCAGCCGCCAGGAGTGATCGCACTCGATTCCCAACTGGCACGTGTCGCTGGTGTGGTACTGTTCGTTAATCCAGCAAAGTTTCAACGTCGCATGTATACGCAGGGAACGATTTTCCGTGGCAAGTGATGAACTACGATGAGGCTAAGTCATTCTACATTCGTGAGTGAGAGTCTCGTCTGGAGCTTGCGAAAGAGCCCCGAACCCAGGATGAGGAGAGATATCCTCGCCAGATACTGCGCTCGAGAGCGCTGCGCATCTCTACTGGGCTCCAAAGATATGTGGATTCAAGGGCTCTTCTTGTTAATGACGGCGACATGACAGAAGAACACTCTATACGAGAAGATTCGCTGGAGATCTTGTGCTTTGCATCCGTGTTGGCTATGCAGAGTGATGGATATTTCAAACAGCGATCTCTTCTCTCACAACCAAGTTGTTTTGCATGCAATGCGCAGCCGCGCATCCTTTCCCACGGAATGTTACCGCGGGTGCTTCTAGTGGAAGCGACAGCATGACGGAACGCATACTGTACTTCATGGAATTTCACAACTTGGCAGAGGTGACGCGCTGCGTTTTTGGACAATTATCGAATGCCCAGTACGCCCTCTAGAGTTGATATAATCCTGAAGTGAAATTTAAATGTGAAACTGAGCCGCGCACTCGCTTTATGCATGTCGACTTTGTCGATCTTCTTTATAGATGTACAGCCTTAACATTCGATGCACAGCACCAAGGGCTGATGGATGCATAAGCAGTTTGGGGTTTGCGATCGTTCTCTTGGAGTAGCACTGTCGACACTCTGCCCCTGGAATTTTGGTACGTCACCGTTATAAAGAGTATTCGTGACACCCTCAAACGACGGTGCTTCGAATAAACAATTTGATCATCCAATCCATGTGTAAAAGAATTCTTTCTTATCTTTTTATTACCTCTTGCATAGTCAAATAAGGAATTTCGAAGAATTTTTTTTCTACTTCAACGCAAATCTTGGGCGCAGCAATCCGCGCTGCTCTATGGACGAAATAAAACACTCGGTCACCTTCCATGACGATTTCTTCACGAGCTCACGCCGAACACATACTGAGCATTTCATTCCATATAATCAATTTCTTCCGGAAGACGAATCATTCATCTTTTTGTGGCTATCGACGAAAATGCAGTCCACACCAGCGTCATACCTCTACATGGATATCTTTCAGATGATTCCATATCTTCTGTTTCCATAGAAAAGGCTCTTGGACTCGGACTCGCATCATAGCAGCGATCGCTTCTAGTCGACAGTGCTTCAACAATTTGCACGAATGGAGCGTAAACGGATCGAAATTTCTCGATTCGATCGCTTGCGCGAATTTCCCTTCTAGCATTTGTTCCACCATGGACAACATCGAATTCCACAAATCTTTTATCGAATGGAACAGTGCGCGTTCACGCATCGGACAGATAGCTCGTTTATGTGATTGCCCCGGAAAAGCTTATGATCTTGGGGCATGATATCGGGATCGGAAACGGAGAACGCAACCGAGGGGAGCCTCAAGTACTCTTCATCGACCTACTGCAAGCGATGAAGTAAACGTTCACGCTTCAGAGGGCCGCCCTATGAGCAGAATATGTGGTGTAACCATGGGAATTTTATACCGCAGCCAAGTGCATCTACTGCAATGGGCACACCGAGGCGATGTAAGAAGAAGATGAAAATGGCAAGCAGGGTGTAGATAGCAACTCCCGCATCTGCTTTAATTGCGTCGGCAGCTGCCGGAAGCATCATAATCAGGACCTTGATGCTGTCATCCAGATCAATCGAATTCTGGCAACGCGGCTGGAGAAATGGAAAGACCTGCATATTTAAAGCCGGCGGTGAGAGAAAGCAAGAGGAAGCAGTCGCGTAAAAATGCCGCAAATGCTGGTGTTGATGGCAAAGGGACCGGACCCAAACTTTAGAGTAAACATCCGTGTTAGGTGAATGTGCCCGGTTCCATTTGAATTTGACGTGGATGTATCTGCGTGCATGCATAAAGGAGCCGAAGATGCTGTATCGGTGGCGGCGCACGCGCAGAACTTGGAAATAGTGATGCATTCAAGGGCTTTTCACAGCAGCGTCTTATGAAAGTGCTGTTTCACAAAGATGCCCGCTGGATGTGGCCAGGCCATACGCATAATGATCTGCGTAGAAATTTGTCATGTACTTTGCTGCTTTCTCCCCGAAAGGCACTTCTGGGATGCTTCGGCTCAGGTTCCTTCTGCGCGGGCTGCCTGCTGCATTTCACGAGAAGAAAATACCGTATTTCAATATCGGGCTGATATCGCTCAGCATGCGCCGTATCGAAAAGCCAGTGTTTCTTGCCAGCCGCCCTAGTGCAAGTTTACGAAATCATGAACTGGTTGCAAGTTTGCTCTATTCATAGTACAACTCGTTGCTCCGAAACTGGGACTTCAGCATTCGTGGAAAGATTGCGCAGGTTTGTATCGAGTGGAGCAAAACCCAGTGCGTAGCAAGCTTCATGCAGGAGGCATCTCGGATTCAAATTTACGATGTCGATCAATGGGAATCGTTCTCGGGAAAATGCTGACTGGCAACAAGCCGCGGCTTGGTTTTCGGCCTGTTTTCGACAACAAAGCACTGCCCCTGTTCCAGCAAAGCTGCTGTTCGGACGCGCGTTCAGCGTACGAACGAGAGGTCGCCACTCGATCCACCTAATCGTGATGAATGCATGAATACATACTGCAGGAAAAAGGATACACATTTCACGCCTATGGATGGTATATATTCGCCCATTCGCGGATGCCCCAGCCTTTTTCAACCGATATCCTGCTGTCAGGTTCAGTTTCTATCCCTGTACACTTAGAGCCTGATATACTGCCCCAAAAAGTGGATCACGTCAGCTCCTCGGGTCTTGTCTTCAGCACCGCACATCATCTGATATTGACGATGGCGCTGAAATCTCGGTTCGCGAACTCCATGCATTTCTTCTCACTCGTGATACTCATCGGTGCAAGGAGTCCTCGAATGCGCGCCCTCAATGCCACTTGCAGCTCTGTGATGTCTCTGTCCATTTCCATCGCCGAGGCGATCCGTTGCCTTCTTTCCATCTCGACCTTGTGAAGCGTGCACCCCAGCTCATCCCTGAGATTTTTGGTTTTTGGAAATGAATGCAAATCTTTAGGCCCTGAGGTGAGGACCTTCCTGGAGCGAGGAGGACTTGCGGACGACATGCGACATGTGCCTCGGTGTAACCATGTGCTGAGATCTTCAGCGATTCGTCCAGTAGAGCGATCAGTACGTTTCACAATAGAAAACATTCCTTCGATTGGATTTTTCCAGGGAGTGTATGAAGGATTGAAAAGCAGCTCTACCCCAGACAGGATCGGCAAGAGCTCGAACGCAAGGGGAATGTTGTAATGCTACGGTGTCCAATAGAAGGCCGTCGTGAGACGTCAGGGGAAAGTCTTCAATGGTTCGACGTAGCAGGTGCTGTTGCATGATTCTCTTCTACGAGCGAAACCGAGGCCGCCAAGTAAATCCACCGCAGCTAGAATAGATGATAATATCCTCGTTCTCTGTGAGTTTCATCTTACATACAACCGGCTGCCTGCTCTGCGAATACCCATACACGCACCGACCGTATTTTCCTAATAAAGTCTGATTGACAGAGAAAACGATCCGGAGTTCCTCTACTTCTTACAGATCGCAACGTTCCAGGAATTCTGCTGAGGCGATTTCAGCGGGAGATTGCCGTGCATGAGACTGGGCTCTTTTCTCCGGCAGTATACCTCTGTTTTCAGCGCCACCCGAACAAGCTCGTGAGAAAAGTGACGCCCGTGTTCGCTATTATCTTCGCTTTTGCTTTCCGTAAAAAACGATCAACGGGTCCAATTCCTACAATTCACCGCAACCATGCTTTGAGAATATCGGTACTTGGCGCGGAGCGCATATACTCCTTTCTTTCAGTGTTCCTGAGCCGTCTGAGTACTGTTGTATGACTGACCTGAAGGATAAATACAGTCCTGCAGGGATTGTTTACTAAAGAATATATCCTACAGGCTATTCATCTAAGATGTACACAATAAATTACATAGTGACCTCGATCTCGTGCTCTACACTGAGAAAAATCATTCGATTTTATACAGCGGGGTTGGAACTGAATTAAGTTGAAAACAACTAGAGGAACAAGAATCATTTTTAGCTGCCAGGTACGCGCAGCAGGTTCGCCGCCAGAGTGGCATCGCGATTCGAGGCTGCACTGGATCCAGTTCAATCGTGGAATGTTTAGAATTAATATGCACAAATATGGATTGCAGCTTGGTACACGATACAGGCTGGTTGCTTCCCCGGGGCGCGTCACGCGCCCCGGGGAAGCGGAGTCGGATCTGAGACTGCTGCGCGCAGGTTGCTCTCGCTCGAGGAAAGCCAGCACTGCTGTGGAAATATAGTCGTGAGCTTGCCTTGGTCGCAACCTGGGCAATAGCCAACTCGCCACAATAGATGGAGGAGTCTGAAGATAGATTACTGGAGCGGATCTCGGGTGAGGCATCACTGGTGCCACCAGAAACGCAAACAGTGCCTCTGCGCGTTGAGGCAGAACCACAGCGTCCGCAGGGATCTGCTGGTCTCGGAAGCAGCGAAGAGGCCGGGATGATTTTGCAAAGCACAGATGATCGTAGCGAACGCGCTGAAGCGCTACGTTCGGAGACCGAAAACGTGCCCAGAGATGTCACGTCGGACACCATGCCGAGAGAAGGTGCACGAACAATAGAAGATGAACTGGCGACGCTAGTTGAGGGTGCGCATTCGCACGTTCGGGAGACAGCAACCCAGCCTATATCGCCTACTTCGAGCCAGCACAAAACGCACTTAGAGTTTACAGAGAAACAGGTTACGCAAAACCTTGAACCGACGGTGAGCGGTAAAAATAGTAGCTCGAAACGCGAGAGCGACAGCACAGAACGAGCTGGTGCCGCACGCACGGTGCTTAAGCTCGATCCCCAGTCCGAGGAGACCAGTGCAGCTGCTGACCGAATGAATCAACCTGCTGAGACCGAGGAAGGCTCGCAGGCGCGAGCTTTGAGAGTCGAGGACGCTCTGGCTTATTTAGAGCAGGTGAAGGCCCAGTTCGAGGATCGGCCGCGAATCTATGCAAAATTCCTGGACATCATGAAAGAATTCAAGGCGCAAACAATCGATACACCAGGCGTAATTGAGCAAGTTACGCGTCTTTTTCGCGGCTATCCCAACCTTGTGCTTGGCTTCAACACTTTTCTGCCGGCGGGATACAAAATTGAGCTCTCAGACTGCTTGGATGCAGCACCCGTTCACGCAGAAACACCCGGCCCTGCAAATGAAAGGGATGATGCGAAGATTACGGTCGCTGCAGAGGATACCCGTGCTCGCGCTCCATATCCAGGCGCAATCACTCGTCCAAGTCAGCATGCTGTTCCAGACGCATACAGAGTCGCTGAAATGTCTTCTGCCATGGGAAACGCCCACATTAGAGCTGGACCTGAAGCGTTTCGAGCGTTTCAGCCTTCGCAGGAACCCAAACAGCTGCACGTCCCGCAACGTGTTGCGGATACCGTCGCCGACAGTGCAGCTGTCGTGAACGCACAAGCCGTTGGGGTACCACCAAGCTTGTCCACGTTCAACAATGAGGAATTCGACCACGCTATCCAATACGTGAACAAAGTCAAGCAGCGTTTTCAGAACCAACCAGCAATCTACCAGAGGTTTCTGAACATTCTGCAGGCCTATCAGCGCGACGGAGAGGACAAATTCAGCGTGCTGGATGAAGTCTCTCAGATCTTTCGCGGTCATCCAGATCTCCTGGAAGAGTTCAAGAGTTTTCTTCCAGATTCTGTGGAGGATGAAATCGAGAGCGCAAGACAAATAACTTGGGCAAAACGAGCGGCGAGCAACCTTGGTGCGACGGGAGGACCCACAAAGCGAACCAAAAGGAGTCGACGCAGCGAAACTGCGCAGGGAGTTAGCCTCGACGGGCGTGATGCTCCGCTCCAGGCTGCACTCGTTCCACAGCACCTGGAACAGACGATTGCGACAGCGCCGCACGCGTCTTCAACGGCTGCTACTGCGTTGTCTGGACTTTCGCCCATTTCTTACGGAGCTCGAGCCGAGCTTCTCTTTTTCGAAAAATTGCGGGAGCGCATGGAAGCACATCAATTTCATGAGTTCATCAAGTGCCTGAGTCTTTACAACCAGGAGATTATCGGCAGAACAGAGCTGATGAGCCTTGCTGATGAACTTTTCGGACACAGGCATATTTTAAGCGAGGCCTTCCGCACGTTCTTGGATGCTTGTGCCCCAGCACGCAGGTCCAAGCATCCAACCGATGCAGAAAGTGCAATGTCGGGCGTCGAGGCAGCGCTGGCGATTCTAGAGGGCCGTGCTCCACCGTCGGCGACCGCCCCCCCGGTTGACGGGCTCTGGCGCTACAAGTCGCTCAGCGAGGCGGCAGCAGAGTCCCGGGAACGTTGTGACACCAGCTACAAACGCATACCTTCCGAATTTCAATCCATGCCATGTAGTGGTCGCGGTGAGCTTGAGAAACAGGTACTGAACGATATCTGGGTGTCAGTGCCGACCGGGAGCGAGGAGGGCTCGTTCAAGCACATGCGTCGCAATCAGTTTGAAGACAATCTCTTTCGATGTGAAGACGATCGCTACGAGCTGGATATGGTCATCGAGACGAATGCGGCAACGATTCATAAGCTTGAACCTCTGGCCATGGTGATCGCCCATATGAGCGACGAAGAAAAGGCAAAACATATGCTCGCCGAGCACGCCCTCAGTGCAGTGCATTACCGGGCCATAGAGCGAGTCTATGGAGCACACGGCCCAGAAATGGTCATGCATGTGAAGATGCAACCAAGTGTGGCAGTTCCAATTGTCCTGAACCGCCTCAAACAGAAGGACGAGGAATGGCGAAGAGCTCGCGTCGAAATGAACAAACTCTGGAGAGAAATCTGTGAACGCAACTATTTCAAGAGCCTGGATCACCGAAGCTTTTATTTCAGACAGAGTGATAAGCGCACAATCAGCGTCCGTGGCCTCCTCCAGGACATCCACGACATCGCAGAGGTCCGGACGCTCATGGAAGCGATCACGGTCGCTGTCTTTGCCGCGAATATCATGGCTGGCTCCTGTGATTGTGTCGCTTTCGGCTGCGGTTTCGGACACCCTGCGCTCAGCCGTGAGTTCGAAAACAGTTGGCGCGCTCGGCAAGTTGCTTTGCAGTGCGTCCACGGGGGCACGTTCGAGTGCGCGCACGCATCACTGAGCGCTGCGTGTGGCGATTCAGCGGCGGCGCCTGAACGCGACCCCTTTGCGGTGGTGTCGGCGCTAGAGCCTCCGTGCTTGCGATTCCGCCTCCGTCTGAAGAAGGCGCATCAGGACCTGTATGCACTGGTGTCGTTTTTGTCTCATCTAGAGTACGGGCCGATGGAATGTGCGCATCTCTTGCAGTTCTATGCGGAGCTTTTCGGGAGATTCTTTGGCATCAATTTGCATGATCCTGGTGTTCGCGCAGTCGAGACTCCTGGCGAGTGCACTGCGCCCGTCGTTCGCGAAGAGACGGATTCGGAGCTTGCGGATGTGAGTGGCCTTTTGCGGAATGAGCTGGCTCGTGCTGCAGATGAGCGCTCAGCGGGGGACTCGCCGGCGGCCTCCGACAGCGTCTCGCGAAAGTCATCGCCTGATGGAAACTTCTGTGCTGAGATGGACACACGGGATGGCGGGAATGGCCTCGATCCAGTCATTCTGTCGTTGTCAGAGGAGGTGCCCAGTGTGCGACCCGGAGAGGCACCAGCGATCAAGGCGGAAACCGGGTCGACTTCTGTGCCGGGTCCGAAGCGCAATGCAAGAGTCGAGAGGATGCGCTATCGGAACGACTCGGTTCTTTTCGCCGACGAGTCCCTGTATATTCTCATGCGGCTCTACGAAATCGCATTCCAGCGTCTGGCCGCCGCTCGACAGATGGCGCAGTCCCAGTACGAGAGGCAACGATCAGCTCGAATGAACGAGCAACGTCAGCCTGAGGCGGCCATGGACCTCAAATCCATCTCCGACTCCCTCTACAATCCCGAAGGTGAAGCGAGGGCGGAGGCGACGCTGCGCGCCCCCTCGGACATATACAGAGAATATATGGACATGCTCCGGAGGTACCTGAGTAATGCCATCGATAGCCAAGAGTATGAAGACTACTGCCGCCGCGTACTGGGGCCTGAATCGTACGTGCTCTTTACCTTAGACAAGGTGCTCTTCAAGTTAGTGAAACAAGCGTACAACACGGCTCAGTCGAGACTCGTTGCCTTGTATTTTGCTCAAGAGCAGGATCTCGTGCGCGGTCTGGTCCCTGATGGTGATGGCGTTACCGACGCGGAAGCGCAAGCTCTATGTATTGCAGAGGTGTCGTACTGTATCAAAGCGCTACAAATTCTACGCGATGAGCGCGGTGGGAATCTCTATCGCTTCCAGGTGCAGGACGCTCCGGGGCCAGTGGGGTCAGGCGCCAGTGACCTCGAACCCAAGGAGGATCGAGCCACGCTGGCGTCGACTCCAGCAATCCTCACTGTAACCCTGCTGACAAGCGATGAGGGCATTCCACGTCGACGCGATACCGCTGCAGCTGCGGAAGCGGCGGCCAGCTATCTAGGATTCTTTGCTTGGCAAGGACAACACCAGCACCAACACACGCTGGATATGTTGCCGATGGCGGTTGATGCCCGCAAACTCTACGCCTTCGAGCGTTCTGTTGTGAACGTGCCGCTGGAGCGATCCTTTGCGTCCTGGTGTCGCCGACTTGGCCACGCTACGTCATCGGATCCCGATCGAATATCGCTTTACGAAACCTGGAAAAGGCAGCTCATGCTTCAAGTTCTGATTTCGAACGGACTCGAATCGAAAATGTCTCTCAACACGAATCGTTTGGTCCATATTGGAGAAACATGTGACGAGTTGCTACGACGTAAGCAAGATTCTTTCTCAGGGGAATCATCGCACATGGAGGCCGCTGCCAGCCACCAACGTCACGCAAGCGAGCGAGCTCGTCGACGGCGTTTGCGTCGATGGCATCAACTTTATCGCCAATGGGATGCTGCCCAGAAGCAGTCAACTATTCCGGTACTGTAAGCAATGCTCAGACGATGTCGTAGCGACAATGCAGCGCGCTCCGAGGACCTCCTCGTCCCAGCCCAAATACAGTAGCGACAAATTTTGTCAGCCATCGACTTGCCTCGCTTTTTTACGGCTGAGGCGCGTCCGGGCCGCTTCCTTCGTCCTCCGGTTTCTGTTCGTTCGAACTCGATAGATAACCCCTATGAAACTGTCGTTCAAAATCCATTTTCACTTCTTTTTCTCGAATATCATATCCGAGAACCATGAGCCAGAAGAGGAGCGATGACAGCTCAGCTGCCGGGAGGGTGACTGGAAGCTCGCCCTTAACTCCCGACTGCTCAAGCAAGGTTTTCACTGTCCTTTTCATTGCATCTACAGCTTCAGTGCCTGCGCTTTTTGTCAGCTGCTCCAGGTTCTCGGGTTTCAGAGAGCGAATGTAGGAGAGAATCCGATTGCTTCCCGCTTCGTACTGGGCTAATTCGCTTTTCAGAGCGCGCACTTCTTCACAGAGCTCTCCGAGGAATTTCGCGGCGGGAACCTCGGTGGTTGTGCCATCCGAGTTGCGCAGACGAATGACAGAATCCGGTGCTATGCGCTCGATCTCTTGCCGCAACCGCTCGTTACTCTGATTATCGTTGGGACTCCAGTATCCCAACGAGCGCGTCAGCGAGAGACGGTACTCAGCATTGCGCAACATGTAGCCCGTCATCGCTGTAGAATACAGCAGGTCCGCTAGACGCTGCCCCAGCGTGGTGATGGTAACTGCATACGCGAAAGGCGGCAGGTTGCCCAACATGTTGACGACCATTTGTTTCATGGCAGCTTGAACTTCTTTGGGTGCCGACTCGGCAAAACGCTTCAAAGTCTCTGGCGGAGACAAGGAGCGGATATATTCCAAGAATGGATTTGGTTTTTCGGTAGCTGACGCAGTAAGGGACTCGCCTTTGGGGCCAAGGTTAAATTCAATATCCCGCGTACCCATATCGCTTCTCCCGGACTGCCCAGATGAGGCAGACGCCTCCTTGTGCTTTTCGACATCGCTGGAGTTTTGACCTCCTTGTGACCCAGAGCGAGTTTCATTGTCTTCACCATCTGGGTTCGTATCGGTGCCCATAAAGAGTCGCGCACGCGAGCGCGGCCTCATACAGGTGGCTTGCTTCCGGTTTCGCCGTGAGACCGCGTCCGTGCAGACCCTGCTGAGCCGTACCGTTGCGCTTCGAAGCGCCGCACGCGTGCTTCCAGCTTGGCCCGCCACCGGCCCGAATACGTTCACAAAGCCGGCGAGAGTATTCGAGGAAAGCATTGCACCTCTTCCAAATTGTCGCCGCCAACGCGACTCCGTGTTCATTTGACACGGGACCTTGTTCTTTCCGCAGCACAGCTTAGCACAGCAGAAGGGCGGATGGAAATACGGGGTTCGCAGCATTCACGCCCGCGTCGACTGCGATCGTGTCCGCTTCTTCTATTTAAGTCCATCAAAATACATACCCTCAGTGAAATAAAAAATTTCGCACCGCCATGTGGGGGTATATGCATATCCACCAGAAGACGCCTCCCAGGCTTTTTCAACCGGTTGCCTGCTATCGGTTTCAGTATTTATCCCAGCATACTTCGAGCCTGAGATGCTGACCCTCTAAAGGAAGCTCGCGTCAGCTTCCGGGATTTCGTCGCCAGCACCGCAAATCTCCTGATATTGATAGCAGCGTTATAATCTCGGGTCACGAACTTCATGCCTTTCTTGCTTCCGCTTGTACTCACCTATGCGAGGAATCTGCGCACTTAGGCCCTCTGTGCCATTTGGTGCTCTATCATGTCTTCGTACATTTCTGTCGCCAAAGCGCTCTGCAGTCTTTTCTCAATCTCGAGCATCTGAAGTGTGCATCCCAGCTCATCCCTTAATTCTTTTAGAGTGAGTGCACTTCTTTATGGCCTTTGGTGGGGCCCTTCCCGGAAGAAAAAGCACTTGCGCAAATGGTACATAATGTGGCCCAGTTTTACCATGTGCTGGACGCTTCAGCGAATCTCGCTGTGGAGCAATCGTTGCATTTCAGGATACAAAAGATTGCTTCGTTCCGGTTGAATCACGGAGCGTACGGAAGAATGAAAACGAGCTCTATCCCGATAGAATCGGGAAACGCTCGACCGCGAGGGGGCTGGTGAAATGCCACGTTGTTCAGTAGAAGGACGTCGCCAGATGTTAGAGAAAAATCGTCAATGATTCGACAAAATGGTTGGTGCTGTTGTATGAGCCTTCCCCACGATCGAAACTGAGGCCGTAAATAGAATCCACTACAACTAGAACGGATGATGATTTCGTCGTTCGTCTCGAATTCGATGGTATATGGAACGGGCGCCCCGCTCCGCAAATATCCGTATCTTCTCCGACTGTTTCATCGGAAGCAAGTCTCATTGACTGAGGAAAAAAACCCACGTCCCTGTGCTTCATACCGATCTCGATGTTCAAGGAGCACTGTAACTGGGATTTCCATGGGAGATGACGGTGATTGAACTAGGACATTCTTGCGACAGTATCCTAGTGTATTCTGGACCACATGAACAAGCTGTTTAGAAACAGAGGCGCTGGTGGCATCTATTATCGTCGCTTTGTACTTCCGGAAAAGGTGATCAAAGGATCGTGTTCTACCGTTGATTGGAAGCACACGTGGAGAATATCGGTTCTTGACGCAGAGCGCGTCTATGCCTGTCTTCCAGTGTTCCGCAACCATCTGCGTGATGTGGAATGTCTGACATGAAGAAGGAATGCAGTTCTCCGTGGACTGTTTAGTAAAGAATACGTACCCTACTGACAATTCGTCTACGATCTAAAAGGTTAATTACACAGTAATTTCGACCTTCTTCTACAGAACGTAGCAGAGGCGGAACGAAATTGAGATGAAAGACCCTATACACGGACACCGCAAGAGAATGTCCGCTTTGTTGTTTTTCTTAAACTACCCACTGCCGCGTGTGCCGCAGAGCGCCGACCGCCGCTACGGCTCCACAGTTAGCTGCGCTTGATCTTTATTCATCAATTCCTTCAGGGTGTCTGAGCCTCTCCATGCAGTGCCAAGCTTTTGCGTTGAGTGCGTTGCAGTCCTTTGGAACACTCGGTTCAATAGGTGTCATCGGGTTTTGCGCGCATGCACTTCACGAGACTAGCTGGCGGAGCTCGATCTCTGCGCAGAACAGCCGCCCGTTGCTGGTGCTTCGCGCAGACCGAGTCTGGGGCGGCGACGGCTGGATATTGACTCGAGGCGGCAAACTTGGCAAGAAGCGCCTTCCAATGCCCGGAGCTGATGCAGCTCGCAGTCGTATTCGCAACGGCCAGCTGCCAGCATTTGAGAGGAAACAAACGACTGGAGTAGTGCCTCGGGTACCAACGGATGCCGGTAGCACTGCGGGGTCCTCGTCAAGTGCGGCGGAGAAACCACCAAAAACGGCTTCCGCACAGAGCGTGCAAACACATGACAGAGCATCCACTGGAAATGGTGCAGCGAGCACGACGTCAGCGACTGCTAGTGCTAAGGCAAGCGTTACAGAGCCAGAAGCGGGCGCTAGTACGAAGAAGGCGGTCGGCGCTGGCACAGCACCGTCGCCCTTCAGCCTTTTCCGGAACCATCGCCCTACTCGTTTACCAGGACCACCGAGGTCCTTTGATAGAAATGCATTTCCTTAAAGAACGTACTGCGACGGATGCATGATAGAGAAGAGATTCTCACAGCCTGTACCAGTCTAGGGTACGAACACGACTGCGCGCCTTCCGTGCGCCGCGCCTAGTACGCGGAACTTTGAGACATTTAACCGAGGGCCTTGAAACCCTTCAGTGCTGCACCGCCAAGATCGCCTTACAGGCTAACACAGACACGACGAGCTTTGTTGCGATGGACTCGCGGCGGGTTCCTGCGGTGTGAGCTTCACGTCGATGAGCTGGCTTCCTCGACTCGTCGTCGAGCTGGAACCTGGCAACGCCGCAGCAATCTTCCGAAAGAGCGCTTTCACATTTGCGCCTGTCTTCGCGCTAGTCTCGATGAACAGAACATCCAGTTCTTTGGCTTTCGCTTCGCCCTCTTCGACGCTTACCTGACGCTTATCGTTTTGGTCGCTCTTATTCCCAACCAGAACGATAATTACTTCGTTGCCTCTCTCATTACGAACTTCTTCTATCCACTTTGCAGTATTCAGGAAACTACGGCGACTTGTTACATCATAGACGACCACTGCTACGGAGCTATCTCGAATGTAAGACGGGATCAGCGAGCGGAAACGTTCCTGTCCTGCGGTGTCCCACAGCTGCAGTCGGACGGTGCGATCCTCCAGGTACATCGTTTTCGACAAAAAGTCGATCCCAATAGTTGCTTGGTAGTTGTTATCAAACTTATCGTACATGAAGCGGGTGATAATCGATGTTTTCCCAACGGCCTGATCGCCGAGGAAAACGAGTTTGTACTTTGAGAGCGCGGCCGCTGTTGCGCCAGCCTGCGTGCTCATTGCGCTGATAGCCCACACAGTACGTCAGCAGACAGACCCGGATTTATGCTGCGCTCTCTTTAAGCGCCAGGTCGTCAAGCAAACCCCACTGACCACAGCTACGGACCCAGAACGGACGCGGTGTGTGTCGCAGATGGCGCGCAGTGCGCGTCCCCGAGAGGGCGTCCAGTTTCACCCACGTGCAGGATGTCACTGAAGAACGTTCCGCAGCATCCGATGCGGCGTCGCTCTGGGTATGCTGAAACGCCAGCACAGGTCGTTCAGTACGTAGCATCTCGTAGTTGGAATCGGCGCTAGAGAGGCATCTTCCCTGTCAGTACCAATAATGTGACCGTATACCTGGTGCTTGGAGCAAGGCATCCGCCACGGCGGTGGAAACAGCCATACGACGCTTCTGCGCCAGAACCTGACGTGAACACGGCGCTGCGCATACATCGAACCAGAACGCTGTACGTTGCTTGTTGAGAGAACTTTTCTAGCGACCAGGAATCTCCGATTGAGCTTGATAGTGGCGATCGGGAAAGCGCCCGTAATTCTACCCACCTACAAGTTCCAGCACTCGCTATTCCCCCCGGAGATACAAGTCATTTCGTACGTTCCATCACACACCGACTCTATCGTGAGCGTCCGCAACAGCGCCTATAGCGAAGTTGCGGATGCAGCACAGAGAGAGCAGGGCTTTCCCATGTATAAGGGGGTGATGGCTTGACGCACACCGTACATGCGTGCGCTAGAGCTTCCGAATAGGCAAAGGCACGCAACCACGAACGTCGCGATGTCAAGCAGATGCACGACCCCGATGTTGAGTGCCTCGAATGTTGCAACACTCGAGCAGCAATTCGAGTCCTGTGCGATGGATTCTTCATTACCGCGTTGTTTCTGGGTTTACGGGAGCTCCCTCCCGGAGATAGACACAACGGAAGAAAGCGGAGATACCTGAAGAGAACCTGGGCGCTCGTGATTTTATCTTCGACCTCACATGTGGGCGCTCCAAGACCGGGGGCGAATGGATCCTCGGGGTGTCGCGCATCACGCAGTCTAGCTCACATGTCTTCGCTATGGAGCATTGCCAGAGGATCGATCGATGCTCTTCTCGACCTGTCAGGTATGGATTGGCTCTATGACCTGCACCGTTGATGGTCGCTCGGAAGCATATTTGTCTCGCACAGGTTTCATCGATCATAGAGCGCAGCACAAACCGCTGCATTGCGGACGCAACGCTGACAGTTTAGCAGTACGACATCCTGAAAACATCCTAGAACGCTTCATTTGGTTCCAGCTTGCGCAGACGGTGTTGGGCGATAAACGGTTTCTTCATGAGCGCTTCGACGTGCAACAAACCTTTGAAGCCGGCTTGCTAGGTTCACTGCCTGCCCAGGTTTCTTGCTGAACTCGGTAAAGGATCTCGATAAGACGCTACGAGCCCCTGGAGGAAACAACGCTACTGCTTGCACTGGTCAAGCTTCAGCGTGCACAGCTGGGAAGGTGATGCAGCAGCCGGTCTGGGGTCGGAAGCTGCTAACCGTCGCGCAAGACGTCCTGGAGGATACGCGTCGCGACGGAAGGCGCCTGTTTTCGCATACTGAGCGAAACATCTGCTGGAGGAACGCTCAAGTTGTTCCGGGTAGACACCCAAGGCGCTGGCGCTTCGATCGAGTCGGGAACTTGGTATGCCGCGCACTGCATGGTTGCAACGGTCCGCTCTGTTACGAGTATGACCACCGCGCACCCTGGGGCAAAGGTGGACGCTCAGACTCAACCAACTGCGACGTTCTGCAGACTTCAGCAAATCGATGGAAGAGCGATCAGCCGGAAAGCCGCGTCACAGAGAAACTCCTGCGTGCGCATAGTCGCGTCCTCAGTCGGTCGCTTTCTCAAGAGGAACTGGATACCATCGAGTACGTCATTTACGGAGATATTTTGCGACCAGACGGCACTAGACTTCTGGAACTCCCCGTTCTTCAAAAGCCCGCTGCGCATCGAAACGACACGCCAAACACATCCAGAGCATGGGCGAGACTCAACGCGGACCGGAGCCTATGCTCGATCATGTAGAGGAGCGAGGCCTCGCTCTGGTCGCGGGTTTTTTTGCATGGTGTAGATGAACCTGCCGATCATACTCGCTGGAGCTTTACTCCGCGGGGTGCTCAATCCGTACGCTTGCCCGACATGTACTCCGAGAGCAGAAAAGCTAATTCCAGGCTCTGGCTCGCATTCAGTCTCGGATCGCATCGAGATTCAAAACGAGTGGCCAGATCCGCATCCGAGAGCTCATACATACCTCCGATGCATTCTGTCACATTCTGGCCGGTCATTTCCAGATGAATACCGCCCGGAATCGAGCCCATTTCACGATGAACTTCAAAAAATTCCTTGACTTCGCTTAAAATGTCGTCGAATCGCCGAGTTTTCACTCCGGATGCAGTTGTTACCGTATTTCCGTGCATTGGATCACATGACCAGGTAACGATTCGTCCCTCACGCTGCACGCATTCAATAAAACGAGGCAGATGTTCGCGTACTCGTCCAGCACCAACACGTGAGATCAGCGTAATGCGACCTGGCTCATTGTCCGGATTCAAAATGTCCAGCAGCTCAATCAACTCCGCCTCAGTCAGAGAGGGTCCGCATTTGATCCCAATCGGGTTCGCGATGCCGCGTAGGAACTCGACATGGCCACCATCTGGCTGTCTGGTTCGGTCGCCGCACCAGATCATATGGCCTGAAGTTGCATAGTACTTGCCGGTCTCTCTGTCCTGGCGTACGAGCGCTTCTTCGTATGGAAGCAGAAGTGCCTCGTGTGAGACGAAAAACTCTGCCTGTTTGATCATCGGGGAGTTGGCTTGAATGCCGCAGCTCGACATGAAGCGCAGAGCATCCGTGATCCGAGCAGCGTATTCGAAGAAGCGTTTTCCCTGCGGTGTGCCGTTCACGAATTCCAAGTTGATTTCATGGATGCGATGTAGATCCACGAAACCACCATACGCAAGCGCTCGCACGAGGTTGATCGTCGCAGTGCTCTGGTGATACGCTCGGAGCATCCGTTCGGGATCGGGCACGCGCGCTCGTGCTTCGAACTCGGGCCCGTTGATCATGTCGCCACGATAGCTGGGCAGTTCAAGCTTCTTATTCTTTTCCCGCTCCATAGGCGATGTGCGTGGTTTCGCAAACTGCCCAGCCATGCGACCGATTTTCACCACCGGCAACCCGAGGGCGTACATGAGAACGATGCTCATCTGAATGAGCAGGAGAAAAGTATCCCGTATGTTGTCGCCACCGTACTTTTCGAACTCCTCGAATGACTCCGCACAGTCGCCTCCTTGTAGAACGAATGCTTCTCCGCGGCTGGCTTTTGCAATCAGCTTTTTCAGGTGCTCACACTCACCAGTGTAGACCAGGGGCAGCGCCTTGTGCAGCCTCGCCTCAACATCCTGCAGCCTCGCCTCGTCTGGGTACGTCGGTACCTGTTTGACAGGCATTTCCCGCCAAGAAGAAGGTCGCCATACGCGACCACCAGTATTTTTCTTTGAATCAGGCTTGGCGCTAATAACCATTCTCGTTTCGCGGAAGAGGGCACCGCTGGGTTTCCAGCCACTCTGCGCTCGCCTCCCGGCTACTGCCGCGAGTCCATTGTGCGGAAGAACGAAACAAACTGCCATGGTCGCGTCCTATGACAATTATCGGTCCCAATACAAGTTTTTACTGTCCACGCGTGCACAAGGTACGATCAAACTGAGTTTTGGTTTTCGATCAGAAAAAGTTCGTTACGTAAAGCCTGCGCTAGAGCGTCTACAAAGTGTCGACGAATACGCCGGCATTCGCCACATCGTGTCGCGGCCGTCGCTGCGCAGCACCGGTTCGAGTTTTGGCCCGGGCTCGGCGTCAGACGCGCGTCGGTGCTCGTTACATGGGGAGCGGCGCTCGCGATCGCTTGGCGTGCAATGCGTTATGGACCAATATATCACATTTTAGAATCATGGACAAAACCTTGAAAGATTCTTCGATTTCTGCGGACTTTCAGGTCAATTCTGTTCCACCGCTGATGCGTGTCATCGAATGCTTTTTCGCAGTACGAGCGGCAGATCGATGTCAAGTTACATCGTACCGTATAATTCGAAGGCAAACTGCCTGGAGGATATATATTCCTTACTTCATTGTGCACGGGGGACCGAATTTTTTTCTAGGTCAGTCATACGGCAGTTCTCAGATAGTTGAGGATCACTGAAAGATCACAGGATACGCGCTCCGCGCCAAGAGCCATATTCTTAAAGACTCTTTGCGGTCCATGGTGGAAATACGACCCGTTGATCACCCTGCGGGAGGCAAAAGCGACGATAGTAGCCGCCAAGAGTGTATCTGTTTCTCAAAAACTTGTTCATGTGGTACTGAAAACACTGGGATACAGTCGCAAAAAAAGAGTCCTAGCTCATGCACGACCATCGTCCATCGAAATCGCTACGACAGCATCCCTGAAACGTCGCGATCGGTATGAAGCACGGGAATGGCGGTTTGTTTCGCCGGTAAATGAGACTTGCTTTGGACGAAACGGCCGAAGCGTATATGGGTATTCAAAAAGAGGGGGCTCGTTGTATGTGCGATCGATCTCGAGGAGAACGAGGACATCATCGTCTATTCTAGCTGCAGTTGATCCATTTGACGGCCTCAGTTTCGCTCGTACAGGAGACTCATACAACAGCACCCGCAAATTCGAATCATTGAAGACTTTTCCCTGACGTCCGCCGACTTCCCTCTACTGGAAAACGTGGCATTGCACCATTTCCGATGCGTTCGAGTTTTTGCAGATTCTATCCAGATAGCGCTGCTTTTCATTCCTCCGTGCTCTACGTGTTTCAACCTCATCGAAGGAGTGTTTTGTATCCTTTAACATAATGATCGCTCCACTGGGCGAGTCCCTGGAGCGTTCTGCACGGTGACACACCGGGGCACAAGTAGTTTTTGTTCCGCAAGTCCTGCTCGCTCCAGGAAGGCCCTCAGCTAAGGGCATAAAGAAGTGCGTTCATTTTCAAATATAAAAAAATCCGAGGAATAGGTATGGTCACGGACGTCAAGGATCCTGGAGGCCCGGTGTCACCGGGTTCCACAAAAAAAGGAACGAAAAAAGATCCTCTTCACGCCGACCACCAACCGAAGAAGAGCGAGTGATAAAGAAGAAGAACGGAAAAAGGCGAGAAAATGTGTTTGCTCAACGAGACGATAACGAGACTTTGATTTCATAGAAGGCAGGACTTCTAGCAATCCCTGCAATGCTGAGTTCAAGCAGAGGCAATAAACGCAAGGATTTCGTGAACCGAGTCTGTAACGCCGCCATCAATACCAAAAGATGTGCAGTGCTGAAGACAAGACGCGAGGAGGTGACGCGAGCGAACTTTGTCGCGCAACCGCTAAGGCTCAAACTTTGCAAGGGGTTGCTGAAGCCGATAGCATGCAGTCCGTCAAAAAAAGGCTGGGTGTCTTCTGTGAGTAGGTTTATTTGTGTACATTCTATGGTCGCGAAACTTTTCGCTCCAGAAAGCGTGCAGCCTGCTCGCTGCCGTCGAGACGCAACCGACCTCCCAACGTGCGCTCGACTAATTTGTGTGTATTGTGCTATGGAGCTGCGTTGTCTATTGTACGTTTTCCGCGACTTACAAAACAAGAGAAAACGCCTAGACGTTATAGAGGCTGAGTCGACAGTCGAAACCGCGACCAGGCACGTTCAAGTGCGCCTTACATCGTCCAACGCCGTCAAGCGCACTATCGACCGCAGCGCACCAGACGATACAACACCATATGCCCTTACGTCCGGTTCAGACGAGAAGTGCGCTTCTGGGCGCTCCCAGCATAGAATGCGAGTGTCCTCATAGATAAGACAGTTGTGTTACCGAAGCTCGACCGCTCTGCACTAAATACCGCGCAACGTCGCACCGGGAAACACACGTCACTGATGCGCGTGCGCCACCGTTTTGTTGAGCGCCCAGCACAGTAGCGGCTTTGCGTTCTGGTTTCTCAGGGCGGATGGTCCTCTCTGTGTTTCACGAGTAACTAATCAACAGGAGACTTTGGACAGTGGGGTGTGTTGCTCTTATGAATCAAGAGCGAGGCGCTCCGCCAGAGGCATGGAACCTTCTGTTCTCTGAACTGCTCGCCGCTACCGCTACACTCCGGGAGAAACTAGACTACTTAAGGCAACTCTCCGTTACACTGGAATCACAGCAGACGCTCCGTGAATGGGCTGCAGAGTACGCGCCTTCTGTGCTCAGCGCTGCGCAAGCAAGTATTGCTTCAGCCCAGTTCATGATTGAGACGCTTTCTACTGGGGCTCCGACTCACCAAGGGACACTCGAAAACGAAACTGTTCAGGTGGGCTCGACACCTGAAACACTATCCGAAAACATCGAACTCGGAAAGTTATCGGCCAAGAGAGCGTTAGCCGCCAGCCCAGTTGGTTTCAGAGAGGTCCAAGAGGCCTCGAGCTACGGTGTCGAGCAGCGCGAAGCTCGCACTTATAACGGCCATGCGGCAGCGCGCAGCGGCTCCCGCGAGACCGGTGTCCCAGTCAACAGCAAAGCGCATCGTTTACGGTTCACTGAAGCGGAGGATGCGATATTCAGCGAGGTTTACCATGAGCTTGCTCCAAGCATCCGTAGCAAAGTTCAGATCGCGAAAGAGGTACAAGCCCGTCTTCCCAATGGCCAGGAACGCAAATGGAATGTCGTCTACAAGCATTTGCTGCTGCTCAAGGAAAAATATGACTGGCCGAGCTATTCGAAGAATGAAAAGCACGCACCGAGCGGGGCAGATGACGACAGTCAGGTTTATCTGAACGACGCTGTCATTGGTGTACGAGAAGCCCCGAACAGACAAACCCCGCTCTCCGCTCGAGGGCCGACTATGCCGCGAGGCGCCTCGTCACCGAAAGAGTCCAAGCTAGACACCCCTTGGGAATTGTAACGCTAGTCGCAACACACTGGTCACTCTGCAGCGCCTAAAACCTTGCTAATCGTAAGAAGCTGCATCAAAGGTGTTCGCGGTATCTTATTGAACTTTACTTGCTCAGGTGCACGGGCAACCAGCGCTCTGGTTTCGATAGCCCCAAAGATCTATTTACCCGACCCGGGTTTACACTTCGCATCGCCTTCAAGAAGCGCACCGTTGCCGTTCAGTAGCTTGCGATGCGTTCCTCGGAAACATTGAGCTACCAGAGCCGCCGGTAAACACGACGACGTACACGGCGTTGCTCGCAAGTACTGCGCTTCAAAAGTTCAGCTTCGTTCGCCGCCAGTGCCTTCTTTTGTTGTTGTACCTGATCTTTGTGTCCTTTTTGTACCGAAACCATACAGGAACCGGACGATTCTGCTTCGCCTTCTTCGCGAGCTTGATCTTTATCTTGAAAGTTTTATGAGAAGGCATTGATGCAGTGCTAGCCGCGACAGAAACGACGTTCAATGATGAGCAAAAAGTATCCGGGAGCATTCGCGTGCGTGGCGACGCCGACGGCGTACGGCACAATGTCCACTTCTTCCACCCATGTACAGATCTTGGATGCAATGCTTCTGCGTGGGCTCGCGCACGCGTTTCCCCAGTGTTGCAACGGATCGGACCCGTCGCCGTTGACTGACCCGGGATGCGCGACCCCGACCAGCAGCCGGCAACGAGACCCCAGATCCTGCGCTGAAGGCTCCAAGTGTCACCAGCCCAGAGCAGTGTGGCGCTTCCGTGTCGTGCAAAACTCAGTTCCGGCTCTGAAAAGTCTGTGCTTCTGTAGTCAGCGAGTGGCTTCGGACCATGCTTATGCTGCAGCGGGGAAAAATATTCGTACTATCATCGCTCTGCTAAAAAACGCGAACTACCTTCTAAACCGCAACGTTGGGTTGCCAGCGCCTTTGAGCATCGCTGCGACCCACCTGTAGGCCTTTTCCTAGAAGGATGGAATGCATTGCAAGTAGCCGTCTGTGCGAGTCAAAGACATTGGTAGCCAGCAATTTGTCCATTATTTTCCAACTGGGCGAGATGCTGTTGAACCACGCAAAAAACACCGCACTCGTGTCTGTGACTGAAACAGCTGTCAATGTAGGTCGTGAGCGCTAGCTGCTGCCCCCTTCGGGTGCTCGTGTTCAGTCTTTCATGGTTGCACCCATGGCCCTGGACTCGGAAAATACGGCTTTTTCGCATGTCGAGTATACGTTTATGGACTCTGAAGCATAGGCGCACAGGCCGGCATCTGCCACACAGCATTTTACGATTTGCGTAGAGGCGACGGCTCACGACCTGAGATCGGCATGGCCCCGGGTCGCACTGCCAGCCCAGGGCGGTAGGGTTGGCCACGATCTGACGCAAGGGAGCTGATATGTCGTCAAATCATATCGCGTTCTTGTGCACAAGGCCGAGTTCAAATCGATCTCCATTAAATGTCATCGATGTCGAGTTCAGGCATGGCCCCGCGTGCTGGCTGCTTCGCAACCTCTTCCTCTTCGTCAAAGTCGACCTCAAACTCGACTTCAGCTCCATCCCCAGTATCCGTTGCTTCATTCAGAACAATGTTATCCGGAAGTTCGCCCTTGCGCTGGAGCGCACGAGACTCATCAGCAGAATACTTGAGAATGATATCGCATTTGTCGTCTTGGAAATCCCGCAAACCGACCAGAACGATATCGCCCGCATTTACCCACACTTTCTTCCGCATCTTTCCTCTAATATGTCCAAGCCTCTTCTGTCCATCGAAGCAGTGGATTTCGCACCGGCCGTTGCCAAGCATGCGCAAAACTTGTCCATATTCTGTCACCGATACGAAAACGAAACGGTTAGTTGTTGTTCGTGGAACTAGTGCACGCAGCGCTGTCTACGGTGCGCAGACACGCAAAGCTCAGACAGTGCCCAATCAGAAACGAGGAATTCGGTTCAGTATTCTTCAGAGACGTTGGTTCGCCATTCAGGATTCGAGACTCGAAAGTTTCATCACGCAGAGCTGATTCCACACCGAGCGTGCAGCTGTGCTCGACACTGCCCTAGCAGGTTACATCGCAGTCACTTACCTTGCCCGTCCTCCTTGAAAACTATCTCACGCTTGATCGAGTCATAATCGCTCTTCCCTCTTCTCCTGTTTTTGCCTCCTTTGCCCTTGTTCTTCGGCATCCTTGAGATCGGCGACGCTTTCTACAGGTGACCCACCGTCTCGCTGCTGAGCGCCGGAGACTGCTCCCCCGAAACGCTCTGCAGTGCCGCGCGCGCACGCCTCCGGCGCCTTAAGTGCCTGTCCCTGCACTTGTGTGCTAGCTGCGGGGTGCCGAAAGCCTTGCAAGTTCCCGTAAAGAATGGTTCCATGGACCAATGGCGAACGCCTGGAGGTTACCGGAACCTTCAAGACTTTGAGGCGAGGCAGCCATCAAGTCTAGAAAAGGGAGAAACGGGCTGTCGGACTGGAAGCACCACCGAAACACACGCGTTCACCGCGGGCCGCATGAGCGTTCATACCTTCCCGACGAGTTGGGAGCCTAAGTTTCCCACAGTTTTGGAGGCGCAACGCCAAGATTATGAGTACTGCTTGCAACAGTTGCGACAGATGGAGTATGGAGCCTATTTGATCAACGTACTTCATGCGGAGCAGAGAGCACGTTGTGCGCATGCGGCGCTCTTCGCGTTCAACCTGCAGCTCGCTCGAATCAAAGACTCTGTTTCTAACGAGGACATGGGAAGACTCCGTCTATCTTTCTTCCGCAATGCCGTGCACGGAATATACGATGGAAGCAGTGCGGAGACTGGTGTTCGTACCTCGATCTCCAGTCCGACGCTGCGTGCTCTATGCGAAACGATTCAACGTTTCGCGCTCCCTGTAGAGCCTTTTGAAGCACTATTTGCAGCAAGGGAGCAGGATCTAAAGTATCCGCAGCCGCATACAATCCAAGATCTGGTAGAATACACCCAGGCTTCGCACGGGTCGTGTATTGCGCTGCACGCGAGAATCTTGCATGCTGTCGGGGCCAACGGCGAGCCGCCCAAACGCGAAACAGCTCAGCTGCTGGATCGAGTCGCTATGGACGTAGGTACGGCGGCGGGTCTTGCAACGCTTCTGCGAGGCGCACCATATCACGCAGCTTGCTTGCAGACATATGTGCCTCGTGATGTCATGGAAGCTTGGAAGATTTCCGCGAAGGAGTTGGTGAACCTCCAGGTCCAGTCCTCCGTGGATCGGCGGGGTGCCTTCCAGTCGATTGCACTTGTGGCAGAAGAATATTTGGAGCGCGCTCGCTCAGACAAAGAGACCTGGAAGCGGATTCCCCGCTCGTGTCGATTAGCGTTTCTACCAGCTGTTTTGGCGGCGGACTATCTGCGCAAATTACGTGCTTCGGGCTATGACGCATTCGATCGCCGTTTGCAGCTTCCTATGACTCCCGGAATTCAGCTCAGACTACTCCTCAGCCGCCTCATTGGCAGGCTGCTCTAAAATATGCGTATTGTAAGGCCTTGTGTGCTGCATGTCCACGTGCGGAGCACCGCTGTGCTGTCGCTGTTGCAGTTGCCTCGAGCATGTCTCGTACTATGCGCTGAACTTGTGTCTCTGTGCAGATGATGCTCTCCTTGACTGGAACGACAATGCGGGCCCTTTCTTACAGCTCCGTCGAGGCTCCGCTACAAGCGCTATGCAGTAGAGACTGTATTCAGAACCGGCTTTCAGGCCAGAGGAGCAAAGGTTTGCGTTTCAGCGCGCGAGCTTTCGTGAGCGCTCGGAGCACACGCATGTCGCGCATCGCTCGAGCACTTTCCAGAGTAGCGACGATGATGAATTGGCAGAGGTCTGGCTCCGAATGTTTGAGGTGGACGCCCAGAGCGCGCACCGCGTCTCCAGCAAGGCACCAATGCTTGCTTCGCGATTGAGGCTCAGCGAGAACGTTCTGCACCGTAGCGAGCCCACATGGCCACGAAAAAAAACCGGTCATTTTGTGGGAGGGTCGCTACCGAAAATGCAGAATCTCAGTGCGTGTCCTCGGTAGGCCCGGCATCCGGTGGTAAACTCATATCGGTGGAGACATCAACCAGCCAGCTTCGACGGGAAGAATCCTCTGAGGCTCTTGGAAAATTCAGGTGCGCTGATCGGTGTGATATCCATTTCCCTGTCGCATGAACTCATCGCACACGAGAGCAATCCTGGTTGGATACATGATTGTTTCCTGGAAAAAATTGCCTTCAGCGAATCTAGTGCACGAGCTCGCACATCAGATGTCTATCGGCTTTCAACGCGATGGATAGTCGTAAGCTCGAGCTCGCTATTTCACGGTGAAGTTCCTCTCTATCATTCAAAAAATGATTGCAAGTCTCGAGCTGACTGCCGCAAAAACATCGCAAATTCGTCCTGTCTGTGCAGCGTGACCCCGGAGGCGCGTCAAGTGCCATAAGCAATGCTCCCCGAAGATGCGTCGCTCGAGGTATCGCTGGAACGATCATGCTGCTGTTCCGGAGGTGAACATTGTACACGTAAATATATGGTATAAGCGGTGCTAGCTGTATCCACAGCTGAGATGAGGATTGTGCCCTACGAACCGCCATGCTCCGCGCACTCGAAAACATCAGCTGTAATCCATCGAGCCTACCCAACGAAAGCGTTGTCGAATAGGTAGTATCTGATGGTATGCCCCGGGGGGCCGTGGATTCTGTCCTGGCACCAAAGCGTGGCGCGGAGCAAGAGTTGGGCAGTTGAGTGGTGGCAATTGAGATGGTCATTGCGAGACGTTCCCGTTGAAAATATCCGAGTCTCCAGGTGAATCTTGCCAGAGGCCTCTAGAAGAAAGATTCGTCACGAAGATAATTTGTGGCCCATTGATCGGAAAGGATCCTCAATTCAATTATATGTTTCTTCGTGAACTAGGATGAATGAACATAAAGCTAGATTTATTGCAGCGACACCAACAGACAAGCGTCATTCTTGGATGCTGGAAAGTCGCTCGTCACAACAGGCTCCAGATAAGGAATATTCGTTCGCAGCACCGAAGAGAAGATTCCTAAACCTGTTTCAGAATTGATTGCAACACTCAGCTTCTCGCTCTCTTCAGATAATTTCGATTCTTTCGAATGCTTTTTCTGAAGTACAGCCTCGACATTCGAAGTGCGGCAGCAAGGACTTGAGGATTCATTCGAAGTTTCAGGACTTTCGGCGGTCATTTTGGAGTGGCTCCTCAAACTCTCTGTCGCTTGAGTTCGTTCCGCCACGTGAATCGAAATGATTCGCGATCCCATCGACAATGTATTCGTAAAATTCCGATGTCATGATCCGATTCATACGTCCATCCCTCCAGTCGGCTCATTTCCATATGCGTAACGTCCTCAAATAACGCATTCTTCAAGGTTTCGATGGTCACTTTTCAACGCGACTCGTGGGAGTATCAATTCGGGCAGCTAGATTGAGGAAGGAAAAAAGGCGGCAGCCTCCCTTGACCAGTCGTTAAAAAGCTCATGCCACTTGTTTTTCGAACCTTTCACATCAAATCCTGGACTTCGTTCGAAAGACAAACCCTCCGCTCTTGGTGTCCATCGACGAAACACTATTCGACGGCGGCAGCATGATAGCTACCAAGGAATACGCTCCCATCGGCTGCCGTCTGTTCTTCTTACACGAAGAATCGTCTTGGACTCGGACTTGAGTCATTCCAGAGATTGCTTTGACTAGAGAATGCGTCACCGCTGTGCACGAAGCGAACGTAGAGGGACCGACACAGCTCGAATTCCCCTCCAGCCTAAATTTTCCTTTCGATACTTGTTTGATCATGGACAATATCGTGTTCCACAATCCATGTTTGAAACACAACAGTTTGGGCTTGCACGAGCAGCGTGCAGTGCCCTCACCGCGAGAATCGCTCACAAGAGGTCCGCGATCGTAAGGAACTGTACCGGGCGCGAAAACCGAGGAGAACATCGGAGCGGGGCGGTGAACCTTATGTACCTGTCAAGGGCATGCACCGAGCGATGAAGTAAGCGTTCATACGTCATAGGCTAGCCCTCGAAGGAGAAGTTGTGTTGGACACACTGAAACACGTTAACAGTGGCAATTCTGAAGGTTACGAATACCGTATCGAGGCCTTGTGCAAAGAGTATGAAAATGGCAAGAGAAACGTAGATCTCATCTTCACTCTGTGCGTGAAATGCGTCTGCTGCAGCCGGAAACGGCGGAATCCAAACGAATATGTTGCCATAAATATCCTCCGACTGCTGGCAACAGAGCTCGACGGAAAGCGGAGGTCGGCCTGTATAGAGCCCGAGATACGAGAGCGTAAAGGGAAGCTGTCATAGAAAAAGCCTCTAAAGGCACGCGTTGATGCCATTAGGAAGAGCCGTAACCATAGCGAGTGCGGATCCAAGCTTGCGCGATGAACCTATTCTGTTTTACTCTGAAATGATTCTGATGTTTGCACCCATGTCGGCTAAGTGGACCTCTTCAATTTTATTCTGACATGGATGTAGTGGCGCACGCCCTGGTATCATCCGCTGCTCAGAAATCCAGACTCAGGCTCGAGCGCCCCCAACGTGATTTTCATGTTTCATGTTTTGCCTTGGCTACGCAAAGACTCGGGCTGGTTGAGCAGCGCCACACGTGCGCCTGCGCCTGGCGCGGCATCGCCGACAACCCCCTGCATGAACGGCGTTTCCACAGGTCGCGATCGCGAAATATCGTATTTTGGGGGATGTTGGCGTCGAGCGTTGACGAGGCACCTCGGCATTCGAGCCGCTCGCTGATCAACTCGTGGTTTCCGCAGCATCGGTGCATCGCCGAACGCCACCGGATGATCGGACACCCAGGGGCCGCGGCGTCCGTCTACGCACGTTCCGGAACGAGATGCCGCGGTGCAGCCACGTGTCCTGCGTTACAGCCTTCGGGAATGATCCAGGGAATACTGGACAAAACGGCAGTTGTACGTGATGTATTCATGATCGGCGCAAATGAACCATCGCTACTATAGGCTTTTGCCTCTCAGCGACCGCAACCATGCTTCACCGCGTTAAGTTAAGCTTAAAGAGCTCGAAAGACGCTGTACTTCGCAGGGGGCCGGCGAGTGCGCCCGAAACTCGGTACGAGGCTGCGATGGACGTACTGGACAGCCTGGAGCGTCGGGCCCAACGAGTACGAGCCGTGCTAGCTGCGAACGAGAACGCCTGGAAGAGCCTGCTGGCGAACATGAGTGATGCCACCGGCTCAATACAGACTATGTTCGAAGCTACGCACCCATTTTACAGCACCGCAACAGATACTGCGAACGTTGTCTCGGCACTGGAACAACACATGTGTAAGATTGGTCTTCTTCGCCCACCGCCAACGGGTTACCGCCAGAACGAGAGTAAACCGACACCGGAGGGGGTCCAGAGCGTCTTAGCGCAAGTTGACGAGTTCCTCGAAAAGTGCAAAGAGATGAGAAAACGAGCACACGTGTATGAGGAGCGCCTGAGAGAGGTCAACTATTATTTAACCAAAGTCGAGAAGCTCGAAGCAGCGCAAAAGCAGGATTCGGACGCGCGTTTGGAACGCAACCGTCTGAAACTCCTTGAATCCAGACAGTCTGCAGAGGACGCCTGCAACTCTCTCCAGCTTGGTGTTGAAATGCTCGAACGCAACAAGGATGTTGTGTTCTCAAGGGCCCTCATTGTTTATATCTCTAACCAACTGGCAGCATTGAAATTCGAGCCGCTTATTGAACAAGACAGAGAACTGCAAGATATTATGACTGAACATGGAAGCCTCACCAGTCAAAAGATTGATTGGACTGAAAGCTCTCAGGTGAACACCTCGGGTGAGCGCACAAGTCAGCGTATGCAGAGCCCGACGTCAAAGACGCCGTCACGGTTTTCGGCGGATGCGAGCCCCCTCTCGGATAGCGTTGATCACTCTGTTGCCGGGGGTGCATCGCCCCCGCCAGAATTTGATCCTCATGAGTTTGCCGAGCATCGTGAACAAGAGCCAGAGCCCGAAGGCAACCTCGCATGACCGCACTGTTGGTCACGAGCGGTCTTAAATCCCCAGGTATCCATTGGTCGTATTTAACCTGCAGATTAAACTGAAATGAGTGTTTCTGTTCTGTTCTAAAACTTCTCTTCAGCAAGCCCATCCTTGAGATACAGAAAAGTCGGGTAGTGACTTTCGCCTTCGTATTTCGCGAGAACCAGTAATGCGTCGGGATCGCAGGAAGGGCCCATATAAAACTCGTACTCGTCGAACTCCTTGAGCATCTTCGGTACCCATTCCTTCATTCCTTCCATGAACGCCGCCACTCTAGATGGATTCTCATTCTCAAGGTATTCCTTCAACCGTTTTGAATACTTCTTGATGTACACCTGAAAATCCTTCCGTGGCAGCTGAATGTTCTGCAACTTGAAAGCGTCCACCACCACGTTCACCGACTCTGCGCCCGCAGTGTCGCCGCCTGCCCCCATAGCTTCTTCGTCGTTGTTCGCGATTCCATAGTCGCCTCCGCCTAGCATCACATTGTACGAATCGCAAGCCAGGAGAAGGCCGTTCTCCAGCTCCCGAACGTTTTTCATTCCATCAGAGAGCAGTTCGTCTTTAGTGAAAACGTCTTTCCACACGATCATGTTTTCGGGGTCTCCACTCAACTACAAAAACTTTGTTTTTCAACGTTTCGTCCGTTTTATGGAAAGAAGCACGAGATCGACAACGCACACCCTTTGAGCGTGGCGTCCAGGCCCTTCAGTTACGCGAGTAGAAACGGTGTACGTTCTAAGGCTTTGGCGGCACCCGACGTCCGGCCGCTGCCGTGTCGTGGCTGGCGGATTGTCCGGTTGCCCTTATGCGGCGGCGCCGGCGCCGGCGCCGGCGACGACGGCGGCGCTGAGTGCATCACGCTGCGCGATCAGCACACGACTCGGTGCAGCCGCCAATTGGCGGGATTCGCATCCCAGCGCCGGGACACGTGCTAGCGATGTCGCTGGGGATTGTAGCTCCGATACTGCTCTGCGGGGAGCGCCAAGGCGAAACTGGGCTGGCGAACCGCTGAAAAAGAGCCCGGTGACTGGCGAGGCCGTATTTTTTTGGCGGGGGACGCGTCCTGGAGTAGGGTCTTGTGTTTTCCGCTGTGTCCTTGCTTTCAGCGTAAGCGTATTGAGAACAACTCAATTGTGCGTTATTATTGCCCAGGATCCAGTTATGCTGCGCTTTGCGTCAAAGCTACAAAAAGTTATGCGTCTCCTGTGCACGACATCCATGTATTCTGCGCTTTGCATAAAATCCAGACAGATTTGCGCGTCTCCTGTACACAAGAGCGAGCCATTGGCCCGATTTTCCTTGAATCCTTGTTGTCGCCGCTCGTTATTATGTGCAGATCCCAGGAATCTTCGCTTTCTTTACGGGTTACGGCCGTTTTTCGAAGATACTTATGCTGGGCGCTATAGAGCACGAGGCTAGGGCTCCATCGTGCGCTGCACATGGGGCACGAATCTGCTGCTGCGTTCAACACGCATGTCGGGATGAAATGGAACAGGCACCCTGACACGGGCGTACTCGCACAGGTTTGGATTTCATCGTACTGTCATGCACACCAGCCCTCGCAGACTCTTTCTGCAAATGCTCCGTTTTCCTTTCTTATGTCCGCCAGTCAGCGTGCTGGACGCTCCGCTCCCTCGGAGTCCGTTGTCGGCTGTTGAAGGATGCTGATGGCAGTGTTCAAGTCCCGATTTCGCTGCCACCAGGTGTTCTTGAAACATTTCATCCAGAGGCGGTCGTCACGATATATGCTTTGCTTGCCATTGCCATCTTCGCTGTGTACAGCCTCGAGACGCACAACGTAGCTGCCATGATCGGCTGTGGTAAGGTGTGACAACATGTCCGACAAAGCTCCTCCACCGAGGGCCGCTCCATGGCGCGTGAGGGCCTCCCTCGTCGCCCGATACATGTCGTTGGCGGATGCAGAAGGGTCGCCTCGACGCCCTCGTTCCGTCTCGGCGTCTCGTGCGGTACCGACAGACCCCGGGCTCGCTCGGGGCGATCCGCACGGCGCGTATTCTGGGCGGGCGCATGCGCACGCGCACGCTGTCCAGTCCGCGGGAGAATCCGTGCAACGCAATGCTGACCACGATGAGGCGGGGCACCAAGAGGGAGATCCGCGCTGGAGATATCCAGCCCAGCTGGTTCGATCCGTCTACGCTCCCGCTGTGCAGAGCGGTGACGCAAACTCTGCTGGAGGCGGCCGCTGCGACGGCGCGCGCCCGCGTCCAAGGCCCCTTTCCCATGGAAACGGGAGACGCGGGAGCCGTAGCGAGCCTGCAGCTGGAGAGACATACGGTGTCGCTGTTGAGTGCCGGCTCGTCGACGGGCGCGAAGAGAGGGGGGCGTGCGATGAGAGCGGAGAGGAGTATTTGACGTGAGAACCCCGTTGAGCTTTCGGCATGAGTGTCTGAGAACACTCGTGAACGGCCGACGTCGGGTGTTCGTCGTCGCGATATAGGGGCGCGATCTGGTGCGCCCACGAGCTGCCACGGAACCGCTAGACGGAGAGCCAGATGAATGGGGTATTTGAGCGTGCTGTTCGTAAGAAAAGGAGAAGCGCGCAGTGGTTTATGAATGCGCTGCATAGTGGTATCGGTTATTTTAGGAGCGCTTTGTAGCGGGCGTCACGACTCATCTTGGTGGCGGTGAGGTAACGAAATCCAGCGGCAAGGAGTGGAAGAGGCCGTCCCAAAACAACGCTTGATGTTGTTAAAAGTACCCATGCGTTGGTGAGCCCTCATGGTTTGACTACGAGTATTCTTTCCAGTATAACGAACAACATTCCACGACTTTTGAGTATGTATATTCGCCCAACGGCAGGCGCCTTCAAACCGTATTTGGCCGGCACCCTGCGATCGGCTTCAGCTTCTCCTTGTACACCTCGAACCCGAGAGGCTACCCCATAAAGTTCGCTCGCGTCAGCTCCTCGCGTCTCGTCTTCAACAATGCACATCTCCTTGTATTTTTCGCAGTGTTAAACTCACCATTCACGAACTTCATGCGTTTCTTGCTGCTGGTTGAACTCACCAGTGCAAGTAGTCCTCGAATTCGCACCCTCAGCGTCATGTGGTGCTCTGTCAGCCCTCTGTGCTTTCCTATCACCGAAGCGCTCCGCTGCCTTCTCTCAATCTCGACCTTCTGAAATATACACCTCAGTTCATCCCTCATTTTCTGCGAATGGGCGCACTTTTGAATGTGCCTAAATGAGGACCTTCCCGGAAAGAGGAAGACTTGCAGAAGAGAGACGACATTGTCCGCGGTGTCATCGTGTGCTGGACGCTTCATCAATTCGCCCAGTGGAGAGATCATTACCTTTTTTCGATCGAAAACTCTCCTTCGATGGGACCGAATCACGGAGCTCACGGAGAAATGAAAACCAACTCTACCCCGACAGAATCGGCAAAAACTCGACCGCGACGGTAATGCTGAAATACCACGTTTTTCAGTGGAAAAACGTCGCGAGACGTGAGGGAAAAGTCTTCAATGATTCGACGGAATGGTTGGTGCTGTTGGATGAGCCTTCTCTACGAGCGGGACTGAGGCCGGAGAGTGAATCGACTGCAGCTAGAACAGATAATGATGTCCGAGTTATTTTCGAGTTCGATCGTATATATAACAGGCTCTTTTCCCCACAAATGCCTATACATGCTCCGACCGTTTTGTCGAAAGGAAATCTCATCAACTGAAACAACCCGACGTTCCTGTACTCTGTCCCGATCGCTGAGCTCCAGGAACGCTGTCGTTGCGATTTCATTGGAAGATGACCGTTCGTGAACTAGGACTTTCTTGCGACTGTATCCCCCTGTATGCTGGACCACATGAACAAACTAGTGAGAAACAGAGACACCTACTTGACGTCTATTATCATAGCTTTTGCTCTTCGGTAGCATTATCAACGGACCATTTTCTATCATTGACCGCAAGCAGGCCTGAAGAATATCAGTTTTCGGCGCGTAGCGCATCTGTTGGTCTCTTTCAGTGTTCGTCAACCACCTGAGTGACCTGCTATGACTGACCTGAAGGAAACATGCAGTCCTCATTGCACTCTTCAATAAAGAATATACATACTAGAGACAATTCGTCTTCGATCTAAACGGTGAATTGCATATTAATTTCGATCTGTTTTTTTTCGATGACAAACGTTTACATTTACCATGGATCCCAGATTTCGGGATGGATGGGTAGTGGCTTTCGAGGAAGCGCTCATCATGCTGCCCTTCCCGTCCCGGCCGACTAAGATCCATCTCTTACACTTCATCTCGGACATACTGGTCGGTTTTTACGTTCTAGCGAGCGCGAGTACCTACCATGAGCACCCGTAGTGGCGCCTAAACCGCTGGAACAGATGGATCGCGGAGACAAAACCGCGTTAC
>Ga0080006_1145289_pt1 | contig 51223 bp, 47 predicted proteins | sample RS3BMetagenome_FD_69209 | JGI IMG/M metagenome (GOLD analysis project Ga0080006, IMG submission 69209) | Ferric oxide microbial mat and aquatic microbial communities from Rainbow Spring, Yellowstone National Park, USA - RS3B (SPADES... ... | reverse complement strand
GCCCATTATGGCTCTACAATCAGCGGGCGGGGGTGGATCCAGAACGTGGGAACGGGCATGTATGCGGTGGCTTCGTCATCAGGCTGCATCTTCTTTGCCCTCAACTTTGGCGACGAAGGTGGCGCCCAGGTCAAAGCTTGGGTGTTCCGAGCCTGCGTGATTCAAGGTACGCAGCAAATCTACGTCGTGGCCTTGTGGTACTGGGGTGCATATCTGAATCGACGCACGATCGACGCCCTCGTCACCACTCCCGATCCCATTACCTCGACCTGGAAAATCACCGCCATCACTCTTCCGATCGCGTTTCTCCTCTGGTGCATTGGGCTGCTCATGTGGTTCGGTCTACCCAACTACTACCGACAAGCCCCCGGGAGAATGCCGAGCTTCTACAGGAGCTTGCTGCGGCGCAAGATTGTTCTCTGGTTCTTTGTCACAGTCCTCATCCAGAATTTCTTCCTGTCAGCGCCCTATGGACGTAACTGGTCGTTCCTCTGGAGTAGCTCGCACGCCAAGACGTGGCAGGTCCTCCTCCTCGTCGCTGGTCAGCGGGGGCGGCAGCGCCTCACTGCCCCCGATGTAATAGACCGGCGACCGGTAGAGCCCGAGGACGCCCAGCGTCGCGGCGAGCGCGACGTAGTCGCGCGGGCCCGCGCTGCCAAGCCCGATCCTGGCGAGCAGCCGCTCCATGTCGCGCGCCCCGCCTAGCAGGTCGCGCGCGCGCGCACGGGTGAGGCCGTCGTCGTGGAGGGCCAGGACGGCCTCCTGCCGGGCGCCGATCTCCTCGATGTCCGAGAGCGGACGCTCGAGCCACTCGCGCAAGAGCCTCCTGCCGGCGACGCTGCGGGTGTCGTCGAGCACCCAGAGGAGGCTTCCCTGGCGCTGCCCGTCGAGGCGCTCGAGGATCTCGAGGTTGCGGCGCGTCGCGCGGTCGAGCCCGAGCCCCCGCTCCACTTCGTAGAGGTGCGGCGGCTCGAGGTGGCGCAGCGCCCCGCGCTGCGTCTCGAGGAGGTAGCTGTGGCCGAGCAGCGCGGCTCTGGCCGCGGCGGGCGGCAGGCGACGCAAGGCGTCGCCGAGGAGACCCCTGCTCTCCTCCTGCGCTGCGGCAGCCGGCAGCGGCGCCTGCGGCACGTCGCCGAGGTCACCCTGGACGACGTCCGCAACGAGGAGCTCCGCCACGCCATGGCGCTCGAGTTCCCGCGCGGCCCGCCGCAGGCTCTCGTCGGGCTCGCCGCGCACCGCGGCGACGCGGAAGCTGCCGTGGCCGAGGTCGAGAAGGCCGATGCCCGCCACGCCGTCGACCTGCGTCAGCACCCCGAGCCAGCGCCTGGGCGCCTCCTCCGCCTCGCCGGCGTAGGTCGAGGGGGTGACGACGCGCACCACCTCCCGCCGCACGAGTCCCTTCGCCTGGCGCGGGTCCTCCGTCTGCTCGCAGACGGCGACACGGTAGCCGAGGTCGACGAGGCGGCCGAGATAGGTCTCGGCCGCGTGGTAGGGCACGCCGCACATCGGCGTCTCCTTGTCGCGCGACGTGAGCACGAGGTCCAGAAGGTTCGACACGAGGCGCGCGTCCTCGTCGAACAGCTCGTAGAAGTCGCCCAGCCGGAAGAAGAGAAGGGCGTCCGGGTGCTGCGCCTTGATCCGCCGGTACTGCTGCATGACCGGCGTCGACTCCGCCACTAGATCACTCCTGCTCCTTCATGCCCCGCAGCCCTCGCAGCCCCTGTCCCGGCTCTGCGCCGGCGAGAGGTGGCCCGTCAGGGGAAACAGGAACACGCCGGTCACCTGCTGCAGCAGCCGCTCTGCCCTCTGCTTCGCCTCGACGTACGCCTGGACGCGCGGGTCCGGGTCGTCCGGGTCGAGGGGACCGGCGGCCAGCGGGCCGAGCTGCGCCTCGCATCTCAGCAGGTCCTGCATCTCCTTGGAGTCGGCGACGGCGTCGGCGACCTCCTGCGCCAGGCGCAGGATCTCGATGCGCGTCCTCATACGGCCTCGCCCTCCAGGGTCCAGGTGTTCACGGACTGGATGCGCACCTCGGCGAGCTGCCCCGCCTGCAGCGGGCTGCCGGGGAAGACGACGGGCTGATTCTGCCGCGTCCGCCCCATCAGGCGCTCGCCGTTCTTCTTGGACACGCCCTCGCAAAGCACCTCCACGCTGCGGCCGATCTGCCGCCGGTTGGCCTCGAGCGACAGCTCGTCGGTCACCTCGATGAGCCGCGCGAGGCGCTCCTTCTTGACGGCCAGCGGCACCTGGTCGGGGAAGGCGGCCGCGGGGGTGCCGCGGCGCGGCGAGAACATGAAGGTGAAGGACTTGTCGAAGCGCAGCCGCCGGCAGAGCTCGAGCGTTTCCTCGAAGTCCTGCTCGGTCTCGCCTGGGAAGCCGACGATCAGGTCGGTGGTGATCGACGCCCCGGGCACTGCCCGGCGGATGCGCTCGATGAGGTCCACGTAGCGCTCCCGCGTGTAGCCGCGCGCCATGCGCTTGAGCATGTGCGGGCTGCCGGACTGCACCGGCACATGGAAATGCTCGCAGACGTGGCGCGAGCCGGCGATGGCGTCGATCATCTCCTGCGTGAAGTCGCGCGGATGGCTCGTCGTGTAGCGGATGCGCGCGAGGCCATCGACACGGTCGAGCTCGGAGATCAGGGTCGCGAAGCCCTGCAGGTCGCCGAGATCCTTGCCGTAGGCGTTGACGTTCTGGCCGAGCAGCGTCACCTCGCGCACGCCGTCGCGCACCAGGGCCTCCACCTCGGCGCGGATCTCCCCGATGGGCCGGGACATCTCCCTGCCGCGCACGTAGGGGACGATGCAGTAGGTGCAGCGCTTGTCGCAGCCGCGCAGGATGGTCACCCACGCGGTGACGCCGCCCTCGCGCAAGCCCCTGGGGAAGATCGGCATCTCCTCGGGCTCCTCCGCCACGTCCACCACGGCACGGTCGGCCGTGCGGGCCCTCAGGAAGAGCTCTGGGAAGCGGTGCAGGTTGTGCGTGCCCATGATGAGGTTGACGTAGGGGTAGCGCCGCGCGAGCGCCGCCCCGACCCCAGGCTGCTGCGTCATGCAGCCGGCGATGCCGATGACGAGTTCAGGCCGCTCGGCCTTCAAGAGTTTCAGCTCGCCGAGCTTGCCGTAGACCTTGTCCTCCGCGGACTCGCGCACGCAGCACGTATTGAGCAGCACGACGTCGGCGTCGCCGGCCGACGGGGTGCTCTCGTAACCGAGCTCCTCCAGATATGCGAGGAGAATCTCGCTGTCGTTCTCGTTCATCTGGCAGCCATAGGTCTCGACGTGGCACTTCGGCCGCAGTTCCATGCCGCCATGTCCCCCCAAAGGCCGGGCTACAGCCAAGTATACCATTGGGTCGCCACCCGATCGGCCGACGGCGATCGGGATTCTGTGCACAGGTTTTTCTACAGCATCCACAGGCGGCCGACCAGGCTCTAGACGACAGCGAGCCGCCAAAAGGGCCCTGATTCGACAGGAATCCGCCCTGGGCGCCCCCTTGCGGCGGCAAAATGCTGTCGCGTGGTGCCCCTTCACCGCGGCCTCATCCACAAGGGCGAGTTCCACCGGCCGCCGCGCTTCGCCAGGGCCATCGCCGCACCGACCTCAGGCGGCGGTGCTGTCGCCTGCTGGCGGCGGTGCCGCCAGCAGGCAGGTGGGACCCGTCGGAGACGCGAACTGCGAGCGTCGGGAGGCAGCTGCTTGTCCATACTCGCCCACGAACTCGGTCCGTTCGTCAACGGCGTCGCCACGCTCGTGGGGGCACTGCTCGGCCTTCTGTTCCGGCGCATCCCCACGAAGGTGCGCGAGCTGGTGCAGCAGGTGCTCGGCGCGGCCGCGGTCCTGATCGGCATCTCGATGGCGCTCGAGCACCCGAACTTCCTCATCGTCATCGCATCGCTCGCGATCGGCGCGGCGATCGGGCAGTCGCTCGAGATCGAGGAGCGCCTCGAGCGCTTCGCTGAACGCCTGCGCGAGCGCTTCGGCGGGCAGGGAGGCTTCGTCGAGGGGTTCATGCTCGCGACGCTCGTCTGGTGCATCGGCGCCATGGCGGTGCTTGGCGCGATCCAGAGCGGTCTCACCGACCGCAACACCATCCTCTTCACCAAGTCCGCCCTGGACGGCACGAGCGCCATCTTCTTCGCGGCCGCCTTCGGTCCGGGCGTCGCCCTGGCCGCGGCATCGGTCTTCATCTACGAGGCAGCGATCGCCGCGCTCGCCACACTTGTGGCGCCGCTGCTCGGCAGCGCCGTGATCGCGCCCCTGACGTATGTGGGCGGCGTACTCATCGCGCTGATCGGGCTCAACATGCTGGGGGCGACGAGAATCCGCGTCGGCAACCTGCTGCCGGCCATTCTCGTCGCGATGGTGATCGGCGGCGTCGCTCCGCTCATCCACCTCTAGCGACCGATCCGTCTCGCCAAGGGGGAGCGACTGTGCAGCTTGCGCCCTGGCGGCCGACGCGGAAAGGACGTCCCTGATGATCGCAGACCAGCATTGCCACCTCGAGCGCGGCCCCTTCACGCCGGAGACCTATCGCGAGAGCTGGCTGCAACGCTATCTCGAGACGGCCCAGGCGCAAGGCGTCGCACGCCTCGGCGTCGTTGCAGACTGAGCGCATGTCCCCGCTCGGGTCAGTCTGCCGCCGTCTCGACCCGCACCCGCACGCTGTAGAACGTGGAGCCGCCGCCATGGTCGGCGAGCTCCTGCGAGGTCAGCTGGTTGACGTTACGACCCCCTGCCTCGTGGTTCCAGCGCACGGCGTAGCTGACGACCGTGCCGGGCCGCGGCACGTCGCTCGCCACGGCCGTGAGGTCCACCGCACCGCGCGCGTTCAGGACCCGGACCCTGGCCCCTGACCTGATGCCGAGGCCTTGCATATCCTCTTCCGCCATCAGCAGTTCCGGCACCGGATGTCCGCGCCTAAGGCTCGGCAGATTGCCGAAGCTCGACTTGATCGTCTCGCGGGCGGACGGCGTCAGAAGCTCGAACGTCCCCGGACCTGCGCCGGGAGACGCGGTCCAGGACTCCGCCGCAGTACCGGGCGGCGGGGCGAGGCGGAAGCGGCCACCGGGCAGGGGTACGGGCGTGTCGACGAACGGCCTGGTGTTTGCCGGCAGGCGAAGCTTCTGCACGGGCTCCCGCATCAGGCTCTCGAGCGTGATGCCTGAGAGCCAGGGATGGCGGCTGTCGAGCGACTCCGCGATCAGCGCGAGGTCGTCGCGCAGCAGCTCTTCGTCCAGGAGACCGAGTGCGCTCGCCAGGCGCCGGAAGAATTCCGGGTTCGACACGGCCTCGCCCGGCGGCGGCGTCGCGGGCCGGTTGAGCTGCAGGTAGCGGTGCCAGTACGACGTGTGGAGGTCCCAGACCTCCATCGACATCGCGGCAGGCAGGACGAAGTCGGCATGCTTCGCCGTGTCCGTCATCATCTGCTCGTGCACGACCGTGAGCAGGTCCTCGCGCCTGAGACCCCGGAGAACCTTGGCCTGGTCCGGCGCCGTCGCCGCCGGATTGGCATTGTAGACCACGAGGGCCTTGATCGGCGGGTCGTCCTGGCTTGTCAGGGCGTCCCCGAGCTGCAGCATGTTCACGGCCCGGGTCGTGCGCTCCGGCCCGGAGAGCGAGCGGAGCGGAAAGGCGCCGCCATTGCTCATGAGCAGCCCACCGCCCACGTCCCGCCAGGATCCGGTCACGATCGAGAGCGCGGCGATCGCCCAGACGGCAGCGGCGCTCCGGCGCTGGCGCTGCACGCCGTAGCCCGGCCGCAGGAGCAGCGGCCGCACAAAGGCCAGCCGATCCGCGAGCTCCGCGATCTCTTCCCGCCGGAGCCCCGCGACGTCGGCGGTCCGCGCCAATGTCCACGGCTCGCACAGGCGACGGTACTCCTCGAAGCCGAAGGAGCGCTCCTCCGCGAACTCCCGATCGAAGCGGCCGGACGCGATGAGCTCCCGTCCCAGTCCGAGGGCCAACGGCAGGTCGGTGCCGGGGCGCAGCTGCAGGTGGCGGTCATAGCGCTTCGCCGTGTCGGTGCGCAGGGGATCGACGGTCCAGACCTCGCCGCCAGCCCTGCGGCCCTCGTCGAGCAGCGGGATTTCATGGACGTTGGTCGCCATCGGATTCTGCCCCCACAGCAGGACGAAGCGCCCGCGCGGGATCGTCTCGGGATCGGGCCCCATCGTCTTGCCGAAGACCCAGCGCAGGGCCGCGTTGCCCGACGCCGTGCAGATCGTGCGCTCGAGCCTTGAGGCGCCGATCCGCTGCCAGAGCCGCTCGTCGAGCGCGCCACCGGCCAGGAGCCCCATGTTGCCCGCGAAGCTGTACGGCAGCACGGCCTCGCCGCCGTGGGCGGAGAGGATCGCCGCGAGACGCTGCCCGATCTCCGCCAGGGCCTCGTCCCAGGAGGCGCGCACGAAGGCCCCGGACCCCTTCGGACCGCTGCGCCGCAGCGGGTAGAGCACGCGATCCGGGTGGTAGAGGCGCTCCAGGTAATGGTTCACTTTGACGCAGAGGAAGCCTCGCGTGACGGGATGCAGGGGGTCGCCCTCGATGCGGCGGATCACGCCTCCCTCGGCGTGCACCCGGAGCGCGCAGGTATCGTAACAGTCGTGCGGGCAGGCGCCGTGCACGACGACCTCGGCGGGCATGAGACTCCTCCTGTGGCGGCGGGCCGGGCCTAGTCCCCGGACGGGCCGGCCTGGGGTTGCGCCTCCTCCTCTTCGAGATAGAGCTGGCGCGATTCCTGGTCGTAGGCGAAGATCTCCGCATAGCGGCCCCAGTCGATGAGGGTGTCGACCTGGCGCTCCGCCTCCTCGGCGCCCCAGCTCTGCTCCATCGCGTCGACGAAGAACTCGCGGTTCATGCGCCCGTTCGACTTCTGCCCAAGCACCTTGGCGATCTGCGCGATCGCGGGACAGCGTGCAAGCGCCTGGGTGCGGAAGATCTCCTTGCGCTCGAGGAGGCTCGCCGCCGCGTAGCGCCGCCCCTCCTGCGTCAGCTCGATGTCGCCCTCGTGCACCATCGCAAGCCCGAGCAGGTCGAGCGCCTCGACGATCGGCAGGAGGTCGTCGACCTCGAACTGCAGCTCCTCGCCGAGGCGGTAGATGTCCTCGCGCGGCGCATCCTCCAGCAGCTCGACGAGGCCGTTCAAGGCGCCCGTGCGCACGGCGGGAACGGGATCCGGTCGCCGGCGGCCCTGCGCCGCCTGGCTTTCCGGTGCGCGCTGGGTCAGGAGCGAGTAGATCTGGTCGACGAGCTGCGCGAAGCGCCGATCCTCGCGATCGCGCCAGTGCGGCAGGGCGATCGGCACCTCCGCCCGCACCTCGGCGGGATCGCGCGACAGGACGACGGCCCGGTCGGCGAGGTAGACGGCCTCCTCGATCGAGTGGGTGACGATGACGATCGCCTTGGTCGGGATGCGATGCTCCAGCCACAGCTCGAGCAGGTCGCGCCTCAGGTTCTCCGCGGTCAGGACATCGAGGGCCGAGAACGGCTCGTCCATCAGCAGCACGTCCGGGTCGACGACCAGCGCTCTCGCGAAGCCGACGCGCTGGCGCATGCCGCCGGAGAGCTCCTTCGGGAAGGCCCCTTCGAAACCGTCGAGGCCGATCATGTCGATGACGCGCAGGGCCCGCTCGCGGCGTTCGGCTTCCCGAAGCCCGCGAGCCCTCAGGCCGAGCTCCACGTTCTCCTGCACCGTGAGCCAGGGGAAGAGCGCAAACGACTGGAAGACCATCGCGACACCGTCGCCGCCGCGGGCGGCCATCGCGCCGCGATAGGCGAGGCTGCCGCGCGTCGGCGCGACAAGGCCGGCGATGATCCGCAGCAGCGTCGACTTGCCGGACCCTGACGGGCCGAGCACCGCCAGCACCTCGCCCTCGCGCACGGCGAGGTCGATGCCGCGCAGCACCTGCTTGCCGCCGCCGCCGGGCATCTCGTAGATCTTGTCGATGTGCTCGGCCACGATCAGGGGCTCTGGCATGCCTTTCCCTCCTAGTCGAGATGATAGCGCGTCTCCGCCATGCGGTAGAGCGGCCGCCAGACGAGCCGGTTCATGCCGATGACGAGCATCGACATCACCGCGATGCCGAGGAGCACCTGCGCGCCCCTGCCCTGTGCCGTCGCGAGGGTGATGTAGGCGCCGAGGCCGTGCGCGACGAGGGTGTGGTGCTGCCAGCTCGCGACCTCGGCGACGATCGAGGCGTTCCAGGCGCCGCCCGCCGCCGTGACGCCGCCGGTCACGAGCGATGGGAAGATCGCGGGCAGGATGAGCCTGCGCCAGCGCAGCGCTCCCTGCAGGCCGAAGATCCGCCCGGCCTCCTTGAGATCCTGCGGGATGGCCATGCTGCCGGCGATGACATTGAAGAGGATGTACCACTGCGTGCCGAGCATCATCAGCGGGATCGCGCCGATGTCGAGCCCGGCGTGCACCCTGAGGAGCCAGGCGACGACGATCGGAAAGAGCATGTTGGCCGGAAACGAGGCGGCGATCTGCGCGAGCGGCTGCGCCCAGCGCCCGACGCGCGGGCTGAGCCCGATCGCAACGCCGACGGGCACGGTCCAGACCGCACCGAGCAGCACGGCGGCCGTGACGCGCAGCCAGGTCAGGATGCCGAGCCAGCCCACGTGCAGCACCTGCCTTAGGGTGATGCCCGCGAGCAGGTGTCCGCCGGCGCGCAGCGCGAGGCCGAGGATGAGGATCCCGAGCACGGAGAAGATGATGCGCCAGGCCTTAGTTGCCTGCGCCTGCCCGGCCCTCGGCGCCGTCCGACGGCTGAAGCCGCGCCAGAGCGCCTCCCAGGCCGGATGCAGCAGGCGCCCGAGCCACTCCACCAGCACCGACCGCCGCAAGAGCGTGAGCACGAACGACGTGGGGCCGTCGGCCGAGGGGGTCTGCTCGAGCTTGAAGCGCTGCGACCAGGCGATGATCGGCCGCCAGAAGAGCTGGTCCACGAGCACGATGAGCGCGACCATGACCGCCACCGCGGCCACCATGGCGGGCACGTCGCCCCGCTGTTCCGCAAGGGCCATGTACGAGCCGATGCCGGGCAGCATGACCTGCCGGCCGGAGAAGGTCACCGTCTCGGACGCCGCGAGGAAGAACCAGGAGCCGCCGAACGACATCATGCTGTTCAGCACCAGCGTGATGGCGGAACTCGGCAATTCGAGGTACCATAGCCGCGACCAGCGGCCGAGGCGGTAGACGTGGGACGCCTCCTCGAGGTCGCGCGGCAGGGTCACGAGCGTGTGATAGAAGGCGAAGGTCATGTTCCAGGCCTGCGCCGTGAAGATGGCGAAGACGGCGGCGAACTCGAGGCCCAGGGAGCTTCCGGGGAAGAGGCCCGCGAAGAACGCGAGCGTGGCGGAGAGGAAGCCGAGCACCGGCACCGACTGCAGGATGTCCAGGAGCGGCACCAGCACGCGGCCCGCCCACGGACTCTTCGCGGCGAGATAGCCGTACACGACGGCGAAGACGAGCGAGGCGAGGAAGGCGATGGAGATGCGCAGCAGACTCTCGCCGGCGTACAGCGGCAGCTCACGCGGATCGAGCGAGATCGTCCCCAGGGCGTGCATCGGCGCCGCCATGCGGCCCCCGAGGCGCAGCACGGCGAGCAGCAGCAGGAGCACGGCCGCGAACACGAGCAGGTCCACCCAGCCCAGGCGGACGCGGCGTGCGATGCCAGGCGCGGGAAACCAGCTCACGCGGCACCTCCCCGGCCCGCCGCGCTGCGGTGCGCAGCAGGGAGCCTGGCTATTATACAGGAGCGTCCCCCCGGCCGAAACGGCCGGCAGGTGCCGCCCGTGACCTACGACTGGCTCGCGATGCAGGAACTTGCGCGGGATCTCTCGGCCCTGCGGGGTGCGCGCATCGACCGCGTCGACCTCGAGGAGCGCCGGATCGTGCTGGAGTTGCGCGCGAGAGAGGCGTTCGGCCTGGCCCTCGACACGCGCCAGGACGTCGCGCCCGTCTACCGGCTGCCGTCGGCGAGACGCCGCGGCGGCGGGGCGCCACCCGCCGAACAGGTCCTGCGGCGGCATCTCGACGGCGCACGGCTCAAAGGCGTACGCAGCCCGTTCGGCGAGCGGCTGCTGCAGCTCTGCCTCGAGGGCCGCGACCGCTTCGGCGACCGGCGCGATCTCTACCTCATCGCGGAGTTCTTCGGCACGCATCCCGATCTCCTGCTCGTCGCGGACGGGCAGGTGCTCTGGGCGCTCTACGGCCGCCGGCGCGATCCCGGCTCGCCCTACGCCTTGCCCGGCCCCCGCCTCCTGCCCCAGAATCTGCGCTTGCCCGCGTACACCTTAGAGCCGGCCGAGCTCCTGCGGCGCGCCGCCGCAGGGAAGTTCAGCCCCGTGATGCTCCTCAGGGACGGCCTGCCGCTGCAGGCCCTGCCGTTCCCCGCGCGCCAGGGCGACGGCACGCCCCTCGAAGACCTCCTCACGGGCCTCTCGCAGGTCGCCGAGGGCCAGATCCGCCGCCGCCGCGAGCACGACCTGCGCCAGAGCCTGGAGAAGGCCCTCTCCCAGCGCATCACGGCCCGCGGCACCGCCCTCCTGCGCAAGGAGGAGGAGTATCAGGAGACGGCGGGCGCCGAGGACCTGCTGCAGGACGGCGAGACCCTCAAGGCGGGACTGCACCTCGTCTCGCCCGGCCAGTCCGAGGCCGTCCTGCCGGACGCCGCAGACCCGGGGCGCACCCGCAGAATCCAGCTGGATCCGCAGCTCGCCCCGAGCGAGAACATGGCCGCGATCTTCCGCCGCTACCGCAAGCTGAGAAGCCGCCAGAGCTACCTCGGCGGCGATCTCGAGCGGCTCAGGGAGGAACTCGAGGAGCTCACGCGCCTGGCCGACGAGGTGGCGCGCGCGGACGGCCTGTCCCAGCTCGAAGCCCTGCGCCCATCCATCGCCGCTGGCCGCGAAGGGAGCCGCCAGGGCAGGGACCAGGGTCCGCTGCGCTTTCGCACCGCAGGCGGCCACGAGGTGCTGGTGGGGCGCAGTGCCAAGGAGAACGACGCCCTGACGCGTGCCGCGCGCCCGAGCGACCTCTGGTTCCACACCAAGGACAGGCAGGGAGCGCACTGCATCCTGCGTCCCCTGCCCGGCCGCGCCGTCGGAGCCCCAGACCGCCTCGAGGCGGCGCTCCTCGCCGCCTACTATTCGAAGCAGCGCCGCTCGAGCCAGGTGCCGGTCGACTACACCTTCGTCCGCCATGTCCGGCGGCCGCGCGGCGCCGTGCCCGGCTTTGTGCTCTACGACCACCACGAGACCCTCTTCGTCACCCCGAGCGACGAGGCGATCGCGCGCATCAGGGACCGGTGAGGTAACTCCAGATGCTCGGATCCTCGAGCCCGAGCCGCCAGAGCACGATGCCGCGCAGGCCGTAGCTCGAGGCGAGCCGCACCTTGCTCTCGAAGTCCGAGAGCCCCGCGTAGTACGCGATGTGGCGCACGCCGTCCTGCCAGTAGACCAGGTCCTGCACCGAGGGGGACTCGCCGTGCTGCAGGGCGAGCTGGCGGAAGGCGGCGAACGAGAGGCCCTGCGCCGTGCTCGAGCCGCCCCAGTCGTAGCCGTAGAGCGGGATGCCCAGCACGACGCGCGCCGGCGGGATGGTGCGCGCCGCGTAGTTCGCCACCTGCTGCACCCATGCCGTGCTGTCGATCGGGCCGGCGCTGCCGCCTGCGTAGTGCTGGTCGTAGGCCATGACCATGACGAGGTCGGCCTCCCTGCCGAGCGCCTTGTAGTCGTACGCGCCCGTCCAGGAGTTGCCGGGCTCGTCCTGCGTCTCGGCGGGCACCGAGAGCGTCAGGAAGTAGCCGTAGCGGTGCAGGAGATCCGCGAGCTGCCCGACGAAGCTCGTGTAGGCCTGCCGGTCGCGCGGCGGCACGCCCTCGAAGTCCAGGTTGATGCCGTCGAAGCCCTCCGCCTCGCAGAGGGCGAGCAGGCTCTCCATGGCGCGCCTCGAGGCCAGCGGGCTCTCGAGCAGCGGCCCGAGCACCTGGCCGCCGTACTGGTTCTGCTGCACGAGGGCGAAGACCCAGAGGCTGTGGCTGCGGGCGTACTCGAGCACCCGCTCGTCCGGCTGGCCGGTGATGGAGCCGTTGGCCCAGATCGTGTACCAGTCTGGCACGATGCCCGAGAGGAGATGCGCGTCCTCTACCAGGGTGTTGTAGCCCGCGCCGTTCGCGCCGCCTTCGTAGTAGCCCAGCACCAGCGGCGTCGGCAGGCCGTCGCCATGCGGCGCCCCGAGCACGACGGGCGCCTGGCTTGCGCCGCCGCCGCGCAGCGGCGCGAAGAGCGCGTCGACGCCGCGCGCCACGCGTCCAAGAAAGGCGTGGTCGAAAAGCGCCCCCGCCGCGACGATCGCTCCGATCAGCACGGCGAGGGCGAGGATGTCCTGGATGAGGCCGCGCCGCACAGGCTTTCCTCCACCTTCAGGGTTCGGCAATGCCTATGCGGCGGTGCGGCAGGCCATGCGGCCCCGCCGCGTCAGGCGCCGGGACGCTGGGCGACGGCCTCGATCTCCACGAGCTGGTCCCGGTAGCCGAGCAGCGAGACGCCGAGCAGGGTGCTCGGAGCGGGATGGTCCTGGAAGAAGGCCTCGACGACCCGCCAGGCCTCGATGAGCCCCTGGCGGTCCTGGGCCGCGACGTACAGGGTGGTCTTGAGGATGTCGTCGATGCCGCAGCCCGTCGCCGCGAGGGCCCGCCTGAGGTTCTCGCAGGCCTGCAGGGTCTGCGCCGGGATGTCGCCTGGCGCGACCACCGCCCCTTCCTCGTCGAGCGGGCAGGCGCCGGCCGTGAAGACGAGCCCCTCCCCCTCCGCCACTGCGGCGTAGGCGTAGGGCGCACCCGCGTACAGGTCTCCCGCGCCCATGAGCGAAACAGCCATCTGCGTCACATCCTTCTCGGCGTCCGCGCGTCAACTCCGCAACCACGGCATGGCACGAACGCCCTGCCCTCTTTCGGATGGGATCATGGCCGGCCGCGACGCACTGCGCCCCTTTCTCGCGCACCTGCCCGCCCACCTCGACGGGAGCGTCGACCGTGCGCTCGCCCGGCGCTGCCACCTGAGCCTCTGCCACCTGGACCGCCTGCCGCATGCCCTGACGCTCGCGCCGACGGCCGCGAGGGCCGCGGCAGCAGCTGCCGCGGCCCTCGGACCTGTCCCGGTCCGACCAGGCACGCTCGGCACCTTCCTGCGCGGCAAGACGCTGCTAACCCGCTCCCGCGAGCTCTTTCGCCACCGCGATCTCCGGGCCGTACTCCTTCCAGTCGTCGACGGGTGTCTCGAGGACGATCGGCAGGCTGCGCAGGAACTCGTTGCGCAGGATGGCCCGGATGCCGTCCCGCCCGATCTGGCCCTGGCCCAGCTTCTCGTGGCGGTCGCGGTGCGAGCCGAGCGGCTGCTTCGAGTCGTTGAGGTGCATCGCGCGCACGTGCCGCAGGCCGACGATGTCCTCGAGCTCCCCGACCATCTGCGCGACCCCCTCTGGTGTGCGCAGGTCGTGGCCGGCCGCGAACAGGTGGCAGCTGTCGAGGCAGACGCCGAGCCTCGGGTCCGAGACCCGCTCCAGCACCTCGCGGATCTGCTGGAAGGTGCAGCCCACTTCGCTCCCCTGCCCCGACATCGTCTCAAGGAGCAGCATGGTGTCGCCCGTCGGCACCTCGAGCACGTCCTTGAGCGTCGCGACGAGCCGGTCGAGGCCGGCCTCGGGCCCGTCGCCCTGGTGGCTGCCGGGATGGAAGTTGAGGTACTCCCCGCCGAACGCCCCTGCGCGCAGGAGGTCCTCCCGCAGCACCATGCGGGCGAACTCCGCCACCTTGGGATCGCGGCCCGCCGGGTTCACGGTGTACGGCAGGTGCCCGACCGTCTCGCGCACGTCCGTCTCCCGGCTCAGGGCGCGGAAGCGCCCGGCCTCGTCCTCGGTGATCTGGCGTGCGGCGCCGCCGCGCGGGTTGCGCGTGAAGTAGGCGAAGGTGTTGGCCCCCACCGCCCGCGCGTCCGCGATCGCCTTCGGCAGGCCCTGGCTGATCGAGAGATGTGCGCCGATCCTGAGCTCCGTCATGAGGCGTAGTCGTAGAAGCCGGCGCCGGACTTGCGTCCCATGCGGCCGGCGCGCACCAGCTGGTGCAGCAGCAGCGGCGGCTTGTAGGCGGGGTCGCCGAACTCGCGGTAGAAGTAGTCCATCACGGCGTAGCAGACGTCGACGCCGGTGAAGTCGAGGAGCGTGAAGGGGCCCATCGGGTGGTTGAGGCCGAGCTTCACGGCGGTGTCGACGTCCTCGACGGTTGCGACGCCCTCCTCCACCACCTTGCAGGCCTCGGCGAGGAACGGCATCAGCACGCGGTTGACGACGAAGCCTGGCTGGTCCTTCTGCACCGCGATCGGCGTCTTGCCGAGCCGGCTCGCGAACGCCTGCGCCTCGGCCATCGTCGCGTCGCTCGTGTTGTAGCCGCGCACCACCTCGACGAGCTTCATCACCTGCGCCGGGTTGAAGAAGTGCAGGCCGCAGGTCCGCTCGGGCCGCTTCGTCACGCGGCCGATCTCGGTGATCGACATCGAGGAGGTGTTCGTCGCCAGGATGACGCCCTCAGGCGCCACCTCGTCCAGGCGGCGGAAGATCGCCTTCTTCGCCTCGAGGTCCTCGTAGATCGCCTCGACGCAGAGGTCGGCATCATGGAGCACGTCCATGTCCTGGTGGAACGAGAGGCGCGCGAAGGTCTCCGCCGCCGCCGCCTCGGTCAGACGCCCCTTGGCGAGGGAGCGCCGGTCGATCTCCCGGATGTAGTCCTTGGCGCGCTCCAGCTGCCGCTGGTCCGTCTCGACGACCCGCACGCGCAGCCCCGACTGCGCCGCCACATGCGCGATCCCCGATCCCATGGTGCCGGCGCCGACGACGCCGAGGGTGCGGATCTCCGTCATGCCCCGTGCCTCCTCGCTCAACTCCGCTCGATTGCCATGGCGATGCCCTGTCCGCCGCCGATGCAGAGCGACGCGACACCGCGCCTGAGTCCATGGCGCCGCAGCTGGTAGGCGAGCGTGAGGAGGAGCCTCGCGCCGCTCGCGCCGACCGGATGTCCGAGCGCGATCGCCCCGCCCTGCACATTCGTCCGCTCGCGCGGCAGCGAGAGCGCCTGCTCCACCGCCAGGTACTGGGCCGCGAAGGCCTCGTTGACCTCGAAGAGGTCGACGTCCGCGAGCGTCCAGCCGGCCATCTTCAGGGCTCCCTGGATCGCCGTCACGGGGCCGATGCCCATGACGCGCGGGTCGACGCCGACCGTCGCGTAGCCCGCGATGCGCGCCAGCGGCTCGACGCCGGCCTGGCGCACGGTCTCAAGGCCCGCCACGACGACGGCGGCGGCGCCGTCGTTGATGCCGGAGGCGTTGCCCGCCGTGACCGTGCCGTTCTGGCGGAAGCGCGCCGACAGCTTCCCGAGCTTCTCCATGCTCGTCTCGCGCGGGTGCTCGTCCTTGGCGACCTCGCCCTTCTTGGTCGGGACCGGCACGATCTCCTCCGCCATCAGCCCGTCGGCGATGGCCTTCAGGGCCCGCGTGTGGCTCTCGAAGCTGAAGGCGTCCTGCTGCTCGCGCGAGACCTCGTAGCGCTCGGCGAGGTTCTCCGCCGTGTCGGCCATCGCGCAAGCGCAGTAATCGTCCGTGAGCGTGTCCCACAGCGCGTCCAGCACCTGCGCACCGCCGAGGCCCCAGCCGAAGCGGGCCCCCTGCAGGTGGTACGGGGCGTTCGACATCGATTCCGTGCCGCCGGCCAGCGCCGTCCGGGCCTCCCCCAGGGCGATCGCCTTGTAGGCCTGCACGACCGCCTCGAGGCCGCTGCCGCAGAGCCGGTTGACGGTGAGCGCCGGAGTCCGCTCGTCGAGGCCGCTCCTGAGGGCCACGTGCCGCGAGAGGTACGCGGCACCGCGTCCGGCCTGGATCACGTTGCCGAAGAAGCAGGCGTCGAGTGCCTCGGCGCCGATGCCGCTGCGGGCGATCGCCCCCTTGGCCGCATGTACCCCGAGTTCGAGGGCGGAGACGTCCTTGAGTCCCCCGCCGAAGCTGCCGAACGCCGTGCGCGCACCCTCGACCACGTAGACCTGAGGTTCCGCCATCACTCCGCCTCCTCCATCCGGTGCTTCTCGCGGAGCTTGAGGCGCTCCGCGCGGCGCTCAGCCGCCTGGCGGAACCTCAGGCGCTCCTCGTCGGTCTCGAGTTCCAGGCGCGGCGCCTCGGTCGGATGCCCGTCCCCGTCGACGGCGACCATCGTCAGGTAGGCGGTCGACGTCCGGCGCCGCTCGCCCGTCAGGAGGTTCTCCGAGAAGACTTCCACCTGCGCCTCCATCGAGCTGTGCCCGACCCAGTTGAGCCACGCCCGCACGACGACCGCCTCGCCCACGTGCACCGGTCCCTTGAACTCCAGGCTGTCCGCCGACGCCGTCACGACGTTGCAGCGGGCGTGCCGAAAACAGGTGATCGAGGCGGCGATGTCCATGAGCTGCATGACGCGCCCGCCGAAGATGGTGCCGAGCGGGTTGGCGTCGTTCGGCATCACGATCTCGGTCATTTCCACGCGGGAGTCCGACACGTGTCTCGCCAATATACCACCACCAAACTGAAGCTACCGCGTCCCAGGAGCGATGACAAGCGCGCAGGGGCCTGCGGCCGTACGCCGAAAATCGACGTGAAACGCCTGCCGCGCGTGGTAGGATCGGCGTGGAGGGATGCGTCATGTCGGATGGGCGCCTTCCGGAGCGGCTCGCAGAGGTGATCGCACAGCGCCATTGCACGGCGCCGGACCTGCCCCTGCCCTCCGAGCGGCGGCTGGCTGCGGAACTCGGCGCGAGCCGCGCCATGGTGCGCGAAGCGCTCGCGATCCTGCGCGCACGGGGTCAGATCCAGGGCGGTGGCGGCCATCCGGCCGTGACGGCGTCGGCGCGGGTCCAAAGCGCGGCGCCCCAGGTGGATCGCGCAGCAGCCGTCGAGGCGCGCAGCGTGCTCGAAGGCGAGATCGCGGCGCTTGCGGCCCTGCGGGCCGGTCCGGATGGGCACGCGCGCCTGCGCGAGCTTCTGCGTGCGCTCTTTGGCGCCGAGTCGCCCGATGCCGCGTGGCAGGCGGAAGCCGACCTGCACCGCGCGCTCCTGTCCGCAGGCGGCAACCCTCTGCTCGAACGCCTTTGCCTGCCGCTGCTCGAGGCCGCCTACCGCGAGCCGCCCGAGGCGCAGGCCCCCGAGCGGCAGAGGGCGCACCAGCGCCTCGTCGCGGCGATCGGCCGCCAGCAGCCGCAGCTAGCCCGCGACATGCTGCTCGAGCTCTTCGTCTCGAGGGAGCTCTCGCCCGGCGCTACAAGTAGCGATTGAACCAGTCCAGGATCGCCCGGTAGCGGTGGATCCTGTGCCACGGCTTGCCGGTGCGGCTCATGCCGTGGCTCTCGTCCGGATAGCGGAGCATCTCCACGGTGCGGCCGAGGAGCCGCAGGGCCGTGAAGAGCTGTTCTCCCTGCTCGATCGGCAGGCGCATGTCCTGTTCCTGGTGCTCGATGAGGAGCGGCGTGCGGATCTCCGACGCATAGGTGAGCGGCGACTGCTGCAGGTACGGCCCCGGGTCCTCCCACCAGAGCGGCCCGTACTGCGGCACGCGCTCGAAGCCCATGTCCGAGGTGCCCATGGCGCTCATGCGGTTCACGACGGAGCGCATCGTCACGGCCGCGCGGAAGCGCGTCGAGTGCGAGATCGCCCAGTTGACCATGAAGCCGCCGTAGCTGCCGCCCGCGATCCCCACCCGCATCGGCGCGAGGCGCGGGTAGCGGCGCAGGGCCTCGTCGAGGCCGGCCATGACGTCCCGGTAGTCCTTCTCGCCCCAGCGGCCGACGATGGCGTTGCAGAACGCCTCACCATAGCCCTGGCTGCCGCGCGGGTTCGTGAAGAGCACCGCGAAGCCGGCCGCCCTGAGCAGCTGGAACTCGAGGTGCAGGCGCATGCCGTACATGCTCATGGGACCGCCGTGCACCTCTACGACCAGCGGGATGCTGCCCTGCGCGCCGTCCGGCAGCAGAAGCCAGCAGTCGATGTCGGGGCCTTCCTCGTCACGCGCGCGAAAGTGCTCAGGCGCGCGGATCGCCGCCGTGAGCGCCTCCGGCAGGCTGCCTCTGCAGAGCGTCCTCTCCTCGGTGCCGGCCACGAGGGAGATCACGGACGCCTCGCGAAAGTCCGCCCAGGCGATGGCGAACCCCGCCTCGGGGTGATGGTCGAAGGCGTAGACGACGCGGTCGCCCGCGACGATCGGGCGCAAGCAGCCGTCCGCGAGGTGCCAGACGCCGACGCGCCCCTCGTCCGAGACCTGCGCATAGACGCCGCCCTGCCGCGCGATGAGACGCATCTCGCCGGGAGCGGGGAGATCGGTGCCGCTCTGGTCGCCGAGCGACCGGTCCAGGGTGCGCGAGATGCAGCGCACCCCCTCCTCCTCGCGCCAGACGTAGAGGCGCGTCTGGCCGTAGCCGAGGTCGACGGGATCCTCGGCGGCGAAGTAGATCGCCTGGCCGTCCTCCGAGAAGGCCAGGGCCGCGATGGCGAGCCGGCCGTCGGTGAGCCGGCGCGCGGTGCGCAGGCGCAGGTCGTAGAGGTAGATGTCCAAAAGGCCCGGCCGCCGCTCGGCGTCGGGCCTGCGGTAGGAGAGGAAGGCGATCGCCGTGCCGCCTGGCGCGACCTCGGGCTGCAGGCAGTCGTAAGCGCCGCTCTGCAGGATCTCGATCCTGCCGTCCGCGACGTCGAGGATGCCCAGGGCCCGCCGCGTGTCCGGCAGGAACCCCTCGCCGTCGAGCTTGTGGTAGAGCGACTTGATCCGCCGCACCCCCGCGTTGAAGCGGATGTAGGGATCGTCGCTCTCCTGCGGCTTGCCTGTGCGCAGCCGCCCGTCCTTGAGCGGCAGCGAGAGCACGATGCGACCAGGGGTGAGCCAGGCGAACTCCGCAACGCCGTAGCTGAGGTCCGTGAGCGGCCTCGGCTCGCCGCCGCCCGTCGGCATCAGGTAAAGCTGCGCCGGCCCCTCGCGCCGGCGCAGGAAGGCGATCTCGGCCCCGTCCGGCGAGAAGGCGGGACGAAGGTCCGAAGGGCCCGCCGTCAGCGGCGCGGATCGGCCCGAGGCGAGGTCCAGGCGCAGGATGCGGCTCTTCTGCCGGTTCTCGTCAGGCGCGAAATAGGTCTCGGTCAGGAGCAGGCTCCCGCCGGACGGGTCGAACACGGGCGATCCCAGATTCCGTACGCCGAGCAGCACCTTGGGGTCGAGCGAGGCGCTGCGGTCCATGTCGTCCATGCAGTCTCCATTCCGCAAGGCGGCAGGCGGTCCTGCCCGGTCCTGCTGTGAGGTGGGGTGGGGCTAGCGCACGAAGCTCTGCCAGAACATCTCCTGGGACTGGTCCGGGTCGTGGCCGAAGAAGACGGCGGCATCCTCCGCGCGGGCGGTCTGCCGCAGGCGCCGGACGCTCGCCTGGCCGAGCGCGGGGTCCACCATGGCTCCCGGGATGTCGGCATCCCAGTTGCGCCGGGTGTACACGGCATCGATCGTCAGCGCGATCGGGCGCACCCCCTCGGGCCTGAGCAGCAGCGACATGTGGCCCGGCGTGTGCCCGGGGGTATGCAAAAGCGTCACGCCGGGCATGGGCTCCGCGCCGTCCAGGACCGTCTCGTAGGGCAGGTCGAGGTCCAGCCACTCCGCCAGCTCCGCTTCCTCCCGCATCGCCTGGAGTTCCGAGGGATGGATGAGCACGCGCCCGCCCCGGAACAGCCTGCTGCCGCCGGCGTGATCGAAGTGGGCATGGGTGGTGATGAGGGCGTCGAGGTCCGCAAGCCGCAGCCCCTGGCGCAGGAGGACGCGGTCCACCATGTCCTCCGCCGCCATCTGCGGCAGGATGAGATCCTCCTGGGCCATCTCGCCGAAGTAGCGCTCGTTGCCGATGCAGCCCGCAGGCATGCCGGAGTCGACCAGCATGAGTGCGTCGTCGCCGCGCAGGAGGTACGCCCAGATCGGAATCCGGACCACGTTGCCGACCGGATCGCCCGCCACGAGCTGGGAGTGATCGATGAGGCAGTAGCCCATGTTCAGGAACCTGACTTCGCGCAGCATACCCGAGCCCCCCCTTCATGACCTGACCGCGTTCGGGAGTTGCTTTGGCGATTGGGTCTCTGGCTCCTGCGTCGAGCAGGCGGCCGCCATGTCGCAGGTCCTTCCGCTGGCTCCGCCCTGCCACTTTGGCTGGGTGGCTGCATCGGCCTGGTTCGGACCGTTCAGCCCACCACACGCGGCGCACGCAGTGGCGGCAGAACATATCGCGCCGAAAGAATGCCCAGGGATCTCGTCGGCAGCGCCAGCCAGCCCTTCCCAAGGCCACGCGCCGCGGCTTTGGGAAGGGCCATAGCTTCGTTGGACCGGGATGGAACCGGCCAACCGGACTGTCCTGCTCTGGCCGTCCGGCCCCTTCGAACTGCCTCTATGGCCCCTGTGGTTGCTCCGTCTCAGAGTTAGCTTTTGGGTGATCGACATGCCCAATGGACGTCTGCCGGGTCACCTGTGCTCATGTTCACATGGCTACGGTCGGGAGAAGTCTAGGGGGGCGATAACGATGGCGGGCAACGTGTGGCCGAATTTCGTCGTCGAAGGCCTCCTGCTCCTGGCGTTCGTCGCGGCGCTCATCCTGAGGTACCCGCACCATGAGTAGGCGCGAGGCCGTCTCCGGCAACTGGACGGAGGCTGTCCGCAAGCGTGCAGAGACATTCACCTGGGAATCGCTCCTGCCAACGGAGCAGCCGGTCTACGTCCGCTCGGTCGTGTACAGCTTCGGCGCCCTGACGCTCGGGGCGCTCATGGTCGTCATCGCAAGCGGGATCGTCCTCGCCGCGAACGGCCCCTTCTGGTGGCAGACGCCTGGCGCCGGCGTGTTCATGCGCGGCATCCATTACTGGGGCGTCCAGGCGTTCTTCTTCTTCATGATCCTGCACTTGACGGCCCAGTTCTTCATGGGCTCGTGGCGACTCGGCCGTGCCGGAACCTGGATCCTCGGCGTCCTGAGCTTCGCGCTTTCGGTCGTCACCGCCTTTACCGGCTACCTGTCGCGCGGCGACTTCTTCTCACAGTGGAACCAGGTGCAGTCCAAGGACGCCTTCAACGGCGCGGGGATCGGCGGCTGGTTCAACGTACTGAACAGCGGTCAGATCTACGGGCTGCACATCGCCGTCCTGCCGGCCATTCTGATCGGCCTCGTCAGCCTGCACCTTCTCCTCGTGCGCAAGCATGGCGTGGTGCCGCCCTACCCTGCGGACAACGAGCAGGTGGAGGAGGCGACGCACCGATGAGGAGATACGCGACCGATCCGGCCAAGTACCCGCAGGCGCCGTTTGACCTCGTGAAGGAAGCCGTGATCAGCGGCGCCATCGTCCTCGTGATCGTGGTCGTCGCCTCCCTGGCGCTCGGCGTCCCGTACGTCAAGCCGCTCAGCATCAAGCAGGTCGCCACGACCGAGCCCGTGCTGTTCCTGCAGACGGCGGCGCACGAGCTAGACGACACCTCCGCCGTCGCACAGTACGGGCCGCCCTACAACAACGGGACGGGCAGCCTGCAGTCGATCGGGCCCTTCCATCCGCAGTCGATCCTCGGGGTCACCTTCCCGATCAACCCGGCCAAGGTCGACGTGCTGCAGCCCCTCGCCATGGCTGCGCCGCTCGACCCGGAGCTTGGACCGCTGCTCGCACAGTGGACAAGGGCCTCGCACGCGCAACAGGGCCTTTGGGTGAATGCCTACCTGGGCGTGCTGCCACGAGCCGTTGTGAAGGGGACCAGAGTCACGGTTCCCGCAGCTGCGGACGGACCCGTACCCGCCATGCTTTCCGCCTTGCGGGCGCTCGGCGCAGGCGGGCTCATGTCCGGCGCCCTTGACCGCCTCGGTCCCGTCTACCGCTACGACGTCGCCCCGAGCCTGCTCTTTCTCCAAGGCACAGCCTTGCAGCAGATGGCGCAGAAGTACGATCTCCTGGGCGGCGAATGGGGCATCATGCACGATGAGCTCAGCTACCCCGGTCCCTGGTGGTTGACGCCCTACACCGCCCTCTACCAGATCCCTCCCTACTCCACCTCCTCCGCCGGCGACCTGATGGCAGCCTACACGATGCTGGTCGTCCTGCTCGTGCTCCTGGCCATCCCCTTCCTGCCCGGGCTGCGGGACGTCCCGCGAAAGCTGCGCCTCTACCGCCTCATCTGGCGCGACTGGTACCGCACCGCGGAACACGGGTCCGGTCCCGCCGCGGCCAAGGCGGGGCCGAACCGCAAGGGGCACGCGACATGAAGGGCCTTCTATTCCCCCTGCTCTGGCTCTGCGGCCTCGGCCCAGGCATCCTCGGTACGGGCTACCTCTACCGTGCGGTGACCCGCGGCAGCGCAACCGACCTCCTCTTCGGGCTCGCGCTGTTCCTGCCCGGGCTCTACGTCGCGGGCACCGTGCTTGCCCGCGCCCGGCTCGCCTATCGCTCCGAGCGGACCCGCCGCAGGCGCGGGTCAGACCCCTCCGCGCCGAGCACGGCGCCTTGACCTGTCCCGTGGCATGTTCAGCGGCAGCTTCAGGGGTGCGGCCGGCAGGCCGCACCCCTGAAGCGTTTCGCGCAAATCTTCGACCATGGTCCTTGCAAGGTCGCGGGGCATGCACGAGGCAGCACGGCCTCGGGACCTGCCCAAAAGGCCCTGCCGCCGATGCAGCGCCGAGGTCGCCCGCGCCTCATCACGCTGAGCGCTAGTTCGACGCTCTGGCCGGCGCGAGGCCGCCCAGCCACACTGCCACCGCGTTCACGCCGTGCTGGACGTCCCAGACCGTGAGCGGCACACGGATGCCCGGGTACAGGGCCGCGGCCTCGCGGCCGAGCGGATCCGTCGGCGGCGTCACGGCGGACTGGAACCAGATCCCCGTCTCCGGCTCCGTGAAGTTGGCCTCGCCGTTCACCTCCAGGTCCTCGCCGGTGGGCTGTCCCACGGTCTGGCCGAGTCCGTCCTCGAGAACGTTCTCCGCGAGAAGCACCGACGCGCTGAAGCTGCCCCAGTCGGTGAGGACGTAGACGCGGCGCGACACGTTCTGGCGGGTGAGCAGGGCATCGATGAATTCCTGGCCGATGTACGCGTCCCCGCCGGTATCCTGCTGGACATCGATCACGACGTTGGGTGCGTTCCCGCGGTCGACCGCCGCGAAGAACCTCGAGATGCTCTCGTCGAGCGCAGGGCTCGGATCGAAGCTGCGCAGCCAGAAGACGCCGTATCGCCCAGGGGCCACCCGCCAGCCGTACGGCGCCCTCGTGACGCGCACCCCCGGCGGTGCGATGAAGTGGTCCTGGAACAGCGCCTGCGAGAGATACTGGCGCCCAAGGTAATCGGGCAGGTTTTCGAACGCGAGTGCGAGGTGCTGCACGCGTCCCCGGACGTCTTCGAAGGCGATCGGCACCAGGCCCTGGCGGCCCACGACCCCGAGCCACTGCAGGGAGTACCGCGCCGCCAAGAGGCCGAACGCGGTGGCGGTGTAGCGCACGTCGTAGCCGCTGCCCGGCGTATAGTGCCCTAAGGCCCGCGCCAGAGCGGCCGGCGTCCTGCCGCCGATGGCGAGCACCCTGTCGCCGAGCGCCAGGGCCTTGGGCGAGCCCGCGATCGGCACCATGACGAGGCCGTCGCTGGCCCAGTAGAACGAGAGAGGCAGATAGTACCGCTCCTCCGGGTCGGGCCAGATCAAGGTGTGGGGATTCTCCACCGACGCGATGAGACTGGCGGCGAGGCCGAAGTAGCGCCAGTCGGGCATGGGCTGCGCAGCCAGTTTGACGTCTCGCGCGGCGAGGCGGCGGAAGGCGGCCATGCGCTCTGGACTTTGGCGCAGTGCCCACTCGTGCCGCTCGATGACCTGGGCGATCTGGCGGAGGTCGTGCTGGCGCGCCGGCTGGTCGTCGAGAGGCTGCAGCAGCGGCAGGGCGGCAACGAGAACGGTCAGGACCGCGACAGCTGGAGTTCGCAAAGGTCATTCCTCCACAAGGTGCAACCGGGCGCGCGTCGTGCTGCAACCTGAAGCCCAACGACGGCCTCCTGGCACCTTATGGGTTCTCCGGTACATCCCATCCACCTGCAAGTCCGGCGTCCGTCGTCCAGGCGCGCACCTCCGCACACCGCTGCGTTCCGGCATTCCCCAGAGGGGTACCGCCGCGCCAGGCACCGGCGCCAGCCGAACCCTCCCGTCCGAGGCATCCTCCGAAGTCCTTGCGGACGCCGCCGCGGACGCCGCCAATGGGCCGGTCGGAACAAGGTCCAGGCCCCCTCGGCCGGGCCGCTGCCCTCTTCCCGTCGCGTGTCGCCGCAAACCGTCGGGCCTATCCCCCACCGATCACCGATGTCGGCACCGACCAGCAGGACGCCTCCGCAGGCGAAGTGTCGCGCGACGTATCCGAAGGGCGCACGCTCCCGTTCCTGGAGTATCCGCCGCATTCCATCGCGCAGCCTCCAGACGCCGCGCAAGATGCCCAGGTGTGCCCACGGCAAGGAGCGGCATGTGACCGGGTTCACATTGTCGAGGGGCGATCTATCCTGTTCCCGAAGCCTGCCCACCGTCTGCTCCCGCCTGCACGCGGAGGCGGCGGCGCCGGGCGCGATGCTGCATGGCAGCACCTGTCCCGCCGGGCGGCAAGCATGCCTACGAGGGAGACGGGTGACATGGAAAGGCCAGCTTCAGACCGTTGGCGCATCACGCGGCGGCGCTTCATCGGCGTCTCCACCCTAGCGATCGGCGGCCTGGCAGTTGGGCTCACGGCCCTCGAGCGCAAGCACGTGCGCACCACCGCACGCACGCTCGAGGCCCTGAGCCCGTCCTCTACCCCCGAGAAGCTGGTTCCGACGGTTTGCCAGGTATGCTCCACCCAGTGCGGCATCCTCGCCCATGTGCACGGCGGCAAGATCACGCGCATCACGGGCAACCCGGACGACCCCGTCAGCCAGGGCCGGCTCTGCGCGCGCGGCCAATCCGGCATGCAGATGGCCTACGACCCGAACCGGCCGCGCCAGCCGCTCAAGCGGGACGCGGCAGGTGAGCTGCGCCCCGTCTCGTGGGACCAGGCCCTGCGCGAGATCGGCCAGAAGCTCCAGGCGATACGGGCCGCGTCCGGTCCGCAGTCCCTCGTCTTCGTCTCGCACTCGGGACACCCGATGGCCGGCTGGGAGCAGCGGTTCATGGACGCCTTCGGCTCGCCCAACTGGATCGGCCACGCCGCGACCTGCTTCTCCGCCCGCAACATCGGCTGGACGGCCACGTTCGGTGCCGTGCCGGCCGGAGACTATCTCAACACCCGCTACTACGTCTCGTTCGGCCGGGCGATCATCGACGGCATCTCGAACCCGCAGGTCCAGGGCCTGATGCAGGCGCGCCGCGACGGGGCGCACATCGTGATGTTCGATCCGCGCCTGAGCGACTTCGCCAGCGTCGCCGACGAGTGGCAGCCGGTGCGCCCGGGCACGGACCTCGCCGTCGTGCTCGCCATGATGAACGTCATCATCGCACAGAAGCTCTACAGCCCGAACGTGCCGACCACCACCGTCGGCTTCGACCAGCTCGCGTCGTCGGTCAAGCCGTACACGCCGGCCTGGGCAGCCGGGAAGTCCGGCGTCGACGCGTCCACGATCACCCGCATCGCCCAGGAGCTGGCCGCCGCGGCGCCGGCCGCATTCGTCGAGCCGGGCTGGCACGGGCCGCAGGGCGGCATGTACTGGAACAGCCTCGCGCTGACGCGCGCGACCGCCTGCCTCAACGCGCTGCTGGGCAACCTCGGAGCGGTCGGGGGGCTCAAACTGCCCGCGCCGAGCCCGCTTCCGAAGGACGCGGACCTCCCCCTGCTGCAGCCCTCGCCGAAGAAGGTGACCTTGGCCAGCTTCGACGGCGCCGGCGGCGGCGACTGGCCGCTCGCCAAGGGGTTCGGTCGGGCGCAGGTGCTGCCTGAGGTGATCGAGAGCGGCAAGCCCTACCCCATCCGCGCGGCGATCATTTGCCACACGAACCCCGTGCGCTCGTACCCGAACGGCGATGCCGTCGTGCGGGCACTGCGCAAGCTCGATCTCGTCGTCGCGATCGACTACCAGATGAGCGACACCGCCTGGACGACGGCCGACTACGTCCTGCCGGAATCCACCTATCTCGAGCGGCTGGTGCCGGTCCAGGTCTCGGGGCCGAACCTCGTGCTGCCTCAGCCGGCGATCCGGCCGGTCCACGACACGCGCGGCGAGGACGAGATCATCCGCGGCATCGCCCAGGCCGCCGGCATCGGCCACTACTTCAACTACACCCTGGCGCAATACAACGACGCGCTTCTGGCGCCGCTCGGCCTGAGGAGCCAAGACCTCATGGCGGGCGAGGTGAAGATCCCCCTCTCGGCCAAGAAGCAGGCGTCGATCGCCACCCCTTCAGGCAAGATCGAACTGGCGTCGTCCACCATGGCCGCGGCCGGCGCACCCGCCCTGCCGATCTGGGAGCCGCCTCTCGTCACACCTTCGGCGGGCAACTTCCGCCTGATCACCGGACACGTGCCGATGCACACCAACACGACGACCGGCAACGTCGCCTACCTGCACGCGCTGATGCCCGAGAACCAGCTCTGGATCCACCCGAGCCGCGCCGGGGCGCTCGGCATCGCCGAGGGCGACCTCGTCGAGGTGCGCTCCGACGTCGCGAGCCAGCGGCTGCGGGCCCATGTGACCGAGGGCATCGTGCCCGAAGCGGTGTTCATGGCGCACGGCTTCGGCGTCATATCGCCCGCGCAGCGCCTCGCATACCGCAGGGGCGCGTCGGACGCCGCGCTGGGGACGATCCGCTCGGCTCCCTTCTCGGGCGCGGCGGCAGCCTGCGAGGTGCTGGTCACCGTGCGAAAGGTGGCGTGAACCATGGCCCACTACGGCATGCTCGTGGATCTCTCGATGTGCGCCCAGTGCTCGGGCTGCACCGTGGCGTGCGAGGCCCTCTACGGACGCCCGCCAGGGGAGTCCGGGGTGCACCTGCGCAGCTACGAGCGCGGCCAGTTCCCGTCGGTGAAGCGCATCACCCTGCCGGTGCAGTGCATGCAGTGCCAGAACCCGCCCTGCGTCGCCGTCTGCCCGACCGGCGCGACCTACCAGGACAAGGCCACCGGCACGGTGCAGATCGACGAGAGCCGCTGCGTCGGCTGCCGCTACTGCATGACCGCCTGCCCCTACGACGCGAGACAGTACGACCAGGCGTCGGGCGTCGTCGTCAAGTGCACCTTCTGCGTGCAGCGGGTCGCCGAGGGCAAGGAGCCCGCCTGCGTCGAGACCTGCATCGGCCACGCCCGCGTCTTCGGGGACCTCACGGACCCGACGAGCGACGTCAGCCTCGCGATCGCCGAGCGCCACGCCATCCGCCTGAACCCGGAGCTCGGCACACGGCCCAGCGTCTACTACGTCTTCTGACGCACGATGAGGTGAAGAGCCATGCCTGAAGTGATCCAGAACATGACGCAGACCGTCTGGGGCCTGCCGGTGATCATCTACCTCTTCCTCGCGGGCGTCGGCGCCGGCGCCTACCTGACCTCGTGGTGGAACACGCGGCAGGGCGGCCAGGGGACGCTCTCCGTCGTCGGGCGCTACCTCGCGGCACCGCTCGTCGCCGTCGGCACGCTGCTCCTCGTCTTCGACCTCGGAGCCGGGCGGATGCACCTCGGCCGCATCTTCGGCCTCTACAGCCACCCGGAGTCCATCATGAGCCTCGGCACCTGGATCCTGACCATCTTCCTCGTCCTGTCGGTCATCGACGGCTACGGGCCTCTGGTGCGGGTGCGCCGCGCGAAGTGGCTCGGTGCCCTGACAGCCGTGATGGCGGTGGCGGTCGCCATCTACACGGGCGTGCTGCTCGGTGTCGTGAAGGCGATCCCGCTCTGGAACACGGCCCTCCTGCCGGTGCTCTTCGTGCTCTCGGCCTGCTCGACCGGCATGGCCGCGGCCTTCTTCGTCGCGCTGCTGGGGGGCCGCCGCAACCTGAGCGACGTCGAATCCTTCGGCGCCCTGCACATCGGCCTCGTCCTGACGGAAGTCGTGGTGCTCGCGCTGCTCCTGTTCTTCGCCGCCAACGGTCCGTCCGCCGCCCACTACTCCTACGTGCTGATGGTGAGCGGGCGATACGCGGCCGCGTTCTGGTACGGGCTCGTGCTGCTGGGGCTCGCGCTGCCGATCGCCTACGCCTGGCTCAGCCGGGCGCGCGGGCTCGTGCGCTACCTGCAGTCTCCTGGCTGGGTCATGCTGGAGTCCGTGCTCGTGTTGGTCGGCGGCTTCTTCCTGCGCTACCTCGTCGTCTCCGCGGGAGCGGTCGGCCGCATCCTGGGCTGACCGAAAGGCCAGGGCACCCGCCTGCGTGACAGGCGGGCGCCCACTTCTTCGCAGTCGGCCGAAGCCCAGCCTCAATCTCCCGGGTCGCCAGGCTGCCCTCTGCGCAGCAGGGCTGCGAAGGTGCCCTCGGCCATCGAGGCGCACCTGCGGCAGGTGGCTTCTCCGTGGTCGGAGAGAAACGTGGCGCCGCACCGCGCGCAGTTGCCCCGCAGACCCTTCAGCAAGGCCTGCGGGCCTCTGCGCCAGGGCGGCACCGCACGAACCAGGACGCTCGCCCGCTCCGGACAGACGTCGACACAGAGACGGCACCCATCGCAGAAGGCGGGATCAAAGACGAGAGCGGACTCGCCTGTTTCGCCATCGCCCTCAGGGCTGCCAGCGCTCCAGCGCAGCGCGGCCTCCGGACAGACCTCGGCGCATAGGCCGCAGGCCGTGCACCGCGTCGGATCCAGGGTCAGCTGCCAGAGCGGCAGGTCGCGGGCGAACGGCTCCGACGACTCTGCCGGCAGATGCTCCGCGATGGCCTGGCGGCGCGGGCTCGGCTCTTGACGCAGCCGCCCCCCGCGCCACGCCTGCCCGGAGGACTCGGGGTGCACAGCCGCGAGGACGTCCGCCCGCGCTTCCCTGCCGGCGAGCCGGAAGAAGTCCCGACGTGAGAGCCGGGCTCCGTCCGGCCCGGCGGGCTTCCGGGGGACGTCCGCCTTGACGTCCTGCACGCGGATGCGGATGTCGGCGTTCTCGAGGGCGGCGATGGCCCTCGCGGCCGCCAGGTTCCTCTCGAACGCATCCTCCCCGCCGGGGATGGGACAAGATGCGCAAAGCCCGCGATAGACGGTAAGGCTCCGCCCCACCCCTTCCAGCCAGAACGCGGGATCGAGGGCGCCAAGGCACGGTGCCCAGGCCTCTGCATCCGCGCCCAGCGCCGCCGCCGGCCCGCACGCGACAGACTGCTGCTTCCCGCCAGGCTGCGGCAGCGGCCGGCGGTCCGCGGTGATCGCCTGGGTCGGGCAGGCCGGTATGCAGAGCCCGCAACCGTTGCACCTCTCCGGGTCGACGCGCGCTGGCGCCGCCTGCTCGGCGTCGGGCAGCCGGATCGCGCCAAAGGAACAGGCATCGCCGCACGTGGCGCACGTCGAACGACGATGGCGGGCCCGCGTGCAACGATCCGCCAGGACGGCCACGGAACCGCGGCCGACGCTCGCCAGAACCCGCTCGACGCTCTCGAGCCCGCCGGTTCCCGTCAGGGTGTGGCCGAGCAGCCGTCCGATACCGAAGGCCATCTGCTGGGCCTCGCTTTCCCTGAGCCCTGAGTGATCGTGTCGCCCCGCGGGAGCCCTGTTCGCCGGACACTGAGCGCCATAGACCCATCGCGTGGATGGAGACCGCTCGCAGGAGAGCCCGCCGGTGGGGCGACTTGACTTCAGCATCCCACCTTGGGGGCGCTGTGCCAGCGTGCAGATGGCACAGCCCGCGCCGTCCACGCTATCCGGCGTGACTGCCCTGCCGGTCGCGAGGTGAGGGAACCCGGACCCTGCCATCGGTACCTGAGGATTGGGACCAACCCGTCAGCTACAGTCCATCCGCTGACGTGGGCCGACCACACGACAAGGCAGCAAGGGCGCATATGGCGCCGTGCCCATGAGATCCGCGAGAGGTATGCTATGTGCAGTGCCGGATGTCCAAGGAGGCTAGGCGATGGATCTTTTCACACCGGTCCATCTTGTCATCATCCTCGTCGTCGCGCTGCTGATCTTCGGGCCACGGCGGCTTCCGGAGATCGGCGCAGGCATCGGCAAGACGATCAAGGAATTTCGCAAGTCGATGAACGAGATCCAGCAGGACGTCAGCCTGGAGGCGAAGGCCAAGGACGCCGAAGTGGAGAAGAAGGGGTAAGGCGAGGATCCATGCGGTTTCCGGACCACCTCCACGCGGCTGGTCCGTACACACTGTCGGGCGCGCCTCCTTCTGAGGCGCGCCCGAGCGCTTACACCGACTTCCCACGCGCAAGGCTGCCGGTGCGCACGGCGTTGGGGCTACCCGCTGCCCTGCCCGGCGCAGACAGATCACCCAACTCGGCGCCACTCTCCCGCGCCCTGCGGATGAAGGCGCCACGGGCCGATCCTCTCGGGCGTCAATCGGCGCTTTCGTCGATCAGCGCCTGTCCCGGCTTCGATGCTGGAATGTTTGTGCTGCGATATGATCTATGTGGGGCTGGCGTAGGCTGTCGGCGCCGCGAAGGCGACGAAGCTTTCAGAGACGGCTGGACGAAAGGCGGCAGGAGATGGAATACGTTCGGCTGGGCAACACGGGGCTCGAGGTATCGCGCATCTGCCTCGGTTGCATGAGCTACGGCGTACCCGAGCGGGGCGGCCACAGCTGGTCCTTGAACGAAGAGGAGAGCCGCCCCTTCTTCCGGAAAGCCCTTGATCTCGGCATCAACTTTTTCGACACGGCCAACATCTACTCGGACGGCACGAGCGAGGAGATCGTCGGCCGGGCTCTCAAGGAGTTCACGCACCGCGACGACGTAGTCATCGCGACCAAGGTGCACGGGCGTATGCGCCCAGGCCCCAACGGCGGTGGTCTCTCGCGCAAGGCGATCCTGTCCGAGATCGACCACAGCCTCCTGCGCCTCGGCGTCGACTACGTGGACCTCTACCAGATCCACCGCTGGGACTACGAGACCCCCATCGAGGAGACCCTCGAGGCCCTGCACGACGTGGTCAAGGCGGGCAAGGCGCGCTACGTAGGCGCCTCGTCGATGCACGCATGGCAGTTCATGCGGGCGCTCGCCATCCAGCAGCAAAACGGCTGGTCCCGCTTCGTGTCGATGCAGAACTACCTGAACCTCCTCTACCGGGAGGAGGAGCGGGAGATGCTGCCGCTTTGCAAGGCCGAGGGCATCGGCGTAATCCCGTGGAGTCCTCTGGCGCGCGGGCGCCTCGCCAGGCCCTGGGACCAGACGACGAACCGCAAGGAACAGGACCCGTTCGGCAAGTCGCTCTACGAGGCGATGGCGGAGGCCGATCGCCGGGTGGTGGAGCGTGTATCGGAGATCGCCGGACAGCGCGGCGTGCCGATGGCGCAGATCGCGCTCGCCTGGGTGCTGCAGCATGCGCCTGTGACAGCGCCGATTGTCGGCGCGACCAAAGTCGCGCATCTCGAGGATGCTCTGGCCGCTCTCGCCATCCATCTCACAGCGGATGAGATCGCCCTGCTTGAAGAGCCTTACGTGCCGCACCCGGTCCTCGGCTTCCGCTGAGCTTCTCAAAGTTTTCCGGGGTCCTTCGACGGGTGGTCCGGATGTTCGATTGGCACACCCAGCATCCGCATGCCATGGGCGTGCTAAGTTACGCAGCCCGCCGTATGCGGGAGCGCAACGAGTAAGTCTGGCGCAGACGCTCTCCCGAGCCGATGGTGCCATGGCTCAACGGTTCCAGAAAGACGGCGGGGCGCAGGAGAGAATACCGGGGCAGCAGACGCAGCCTGGTCGAGGGAGTCCTCTCCGCTGCGGGCTGCTCAAGGGGGCGTGTGGCCGATGACCTGTCGCGCCCTGCGCAAAGCGCGCTGCACGGACGGTCGCGCATCACCCGTCAGAATATCCAGCACGTCGCTCGCGGCCGGCGCAAGGCCAGCGCCTGGTGCGGCCGTGTCCAAGCGAGTTCACGCCGGCCACAGCCCGTAGACCGCTTGACCTGTCTTGGCTTTACCTTCGTTCAGCTAACTGCAACCATCACTTCTGCCCTGGTTCTTATCTGAATCGCCTCGAGTCTGTTGAAGACACGCAATGTATCAGTGTACAGATTGCCCGCATACCTCGGCGCGCTCACTGTTATTACCACCGCGTAACTTAGTTGATCAGCAACCAAGCCATTTCTTGAAATGGCATGGAGCACTAAGAACGGATTCCGGATAGACGAGTATCTTGCTGAAATGCTCTTCCTAACTAGCGTGTCCCACTTCATTCCTTCACGACGCTGCTGCTCAGTGGCATAAGCGTGTCCGGCCTTAGACACAGGAAACTCACTTCTGGCCCAGCCAGCAGCGATTAGTCGATCTGCTTCACCCGCATTAGCAGTCACGTCTATACGTCGCTCCTGTCGAGCGTCATTTCGAAACAGATATACCGAGTCATGCAAGTAAAGCGTATCCTCAATGCACATTCCTGTATACTCGTCGGGTCGCTCGAAATCCACCTTAGTAAGAGCCGCAATCGTCCAGTCTATATGTACAAGTCCATTGAATCCTTGTAGCTGCGGGATTGGAATAGGAAGTCTGGCCTGCGCTGTTGCCCGAAGTGTGCTTTGGTACATTACGGTCACAGCTTTTTCACTGCAGTGGAGAACATTATCCACACTCTGCATAACGCCGTAACCCAGCTCAACGTCTACGCGACCCCGGGGATGTTCGGCTGTGTGCACCACTAGGGCACGCGCCAGCAGAGGGCTTACGCGTTCGCTCCTACCTAGGATCTCGGCGATGCGGCCAGCAACAACCGGCGTACTGAAGCTCGTGCCTCGTGTTAGTACCTTGTTCCCCGTTGGTACCCCAACAACATGGATAGGCCTTTGATCACACCCACCAAACGCTACTACTTCCGGTTTCAACTTCGCCCCTTCCCTACCCCACCCTATGCAACTGTATGGCGCACGAACTACCTGATTGTCACCGTCGTACGTATGAGCCCCAACTCCTAAACCGTTCACAAGATCGGCCGGGGCTTGCACTCGGTTTCCAGGCGCAGGGCGGTGTCCATCATTGCCCACGGCGACCACGAAGAGGACCTTGTGCTCTGCTGCAAGAGCATCGAGTGCGTAAGTGAACCGGGTGATTTCATCGTCGAGAATCGGTCCAACCGGGCCAAACGAGAGATTGTAAACAGAGATGTCAGGTCGTTGGGGAACAATGCGCTCAATGAAGTCAATTGCCTCGTACAGTTGCTTGTCCTTGGGGCTACTCGGTGGCAACACTCTGAAGCATTCCGCCGAGACAGGAGGTGTCTCCAACTGATCGTGCGGTCCAAACCTGTTGAGCGGTCCGTACAAAGCCGCTCCAGCGACGGCGGTCCCATGCGCCACACCTTGGTCTGACTCCGCCGAGGGGACTCCCTCTGGCGATAACCTTGCAAAGTTGGCCAGAAGGGGGTTAGTGGTTTGAAGTCCGCCGTCAAATATACCCACAACTATCGAGGAACGCTCTCCACTCCGCGGTGGGCGAGGGCCTGCGGCAGATGCAACGCCCCGCAAATCAGGAAGTTCAGAAACCCGAAGTGGATGAATAGTCCTCAACGGATTGAAGTCGGCTATTGCATTTAACTGGTCCCTAGTGACCTCGGCACCAACAAACGTGGGGCCACCAGGATAGGAAGCCGCTCTAAACGCGTCGCGATCAACACCAACTTTGCTCATAACGTCTGTCATGCGCTCATAGCCATCCCGTGAATACTCTCCAAGAGGATGAAGCACCATCTCGACTGCACCTGAACTCCATTCATCCTCAAAGCCAAGGATGCGTTCGTCTGCACTCAGGGTCGAGATCTTCTGGATCTTCTGGACGTCCTTCCGGAAAGCCTCAGTAGGGGTCCCGAAGTCACCAGCGAGTCGTCTGTCAAGCATGTTCAGTCCCGCTTGTGTTGCCCGCACGAAAATTAACCTCGATATGCGCGCATCTTCGCTCCCCTCATAAGGCTGCCATCTCCTGGACCCAACGTCCCTCAATTCTTCGTCTATAAACACAGATCCAGGATAATAACTCTTCGCTATAAATCTCGGGAATATCCTCAGACACATAACCAATACAGGTAACTTGCGGTCCGCTGGCTCCCTGCTGTATTGCGCGCGTACTACATCGAGGTCGGTACTTAGGCGTCTCCGCGCAGATTCAAATCCCTCTGTATACTGCGGTTCGCGTCCATTGCGGTGTCTTTCGACGCCCTCGATGTACACTTCGCCGTTGCCCAACAGCGGCAAGTAACGATTTCCCTGATCAGGCATCAGCTATATCACTCCTTTGCACTCGTTAGGTGATAATGCACGGTAGAGGGACTGACCTTGAGCCACCCGGCAATTTCCCGGATCGAAACGCTATCTCCCAGTATTTCTCTAATCGATCTAACAAACCTGCCCCTCATTTTTGATGTTTGGTCCCCCAGCATAGAGAGAAGCTCCTCGAATAATGTGCGAGCTAGATCACCGGACTCCAAGACTGATCTTCTTAGCGCCCGGTCGCTCAGTTTGCAGATATCCGCGGCGCTAAATCCTTCAGAGACCTCCGCTACAGCTGCGATCACCTTGCTCACTTGGCCCTCCTCCAGTTGAGTCAGCCGCTGTTCCAGGAGCACTTTCCGCTGCATTGCTCCTGGTAGCCGCACCTCAAGCACGTAGTCGAAGCGTCGGAACATAGCCCTGTCGACAAGTTCTGGATGGTTCGTCGCCGCTATCACGACGCCATGAGACGGCCACTCCTCTAATTCCTGCAATAACACACTCACAATCCGCTTAAGTTCGCCTAAATCTGTCGGATCATCTCTCTTTTTCGCTATTGCATCAAACTCATCTAAGAGTAGTAACGACGGACTGCTACGAGCGTAATCGAGAACTGATCTGAGATTCTGGCCACTCTTTCCAAGATAACTCGAAAGTGCAGTTGATAAATCAAGGATAATCATAGGCAGAGCTAGAACACTTGCCATATAATTCGCAGTATACGTCTTGCCGACGCCCGGCAGGCCTTGAAGTAGTAGTGTCGTGGCCGGTCTGATGCCTGATCTTATGAGCTCATCTCGAGCCTGCCACTGACCCATAAACCGCTGCAGAACAACGTTTTCTTCCTCGTGCAAGATTGGTGGCTGCAGCTCCGCGGGTTCCCTAATCTCAACCAAGGCGAGTCTACTGTCATCGTCCACGGGCGGCTGCAACAGTCCTACCGAGCGGTAAGGCGTTGCTCCTGCAAGGTACTGGCTCAAGCTGGATCCTATGGCCTGTGCTACGTCGGGGTGATCGTTGCGCAGCTTTCGCACGAGCGTGGTCGCCAGATTCTCCACTCGACGGTAGTCGCCATTCAAGGCGGCACGTACCAGCTTGGGCAGCACCGCCAGCAGTTCAGCCTCGGTGGTTGGCATGTTCGACTCCCCTGTTCTTCTGCGAATCTTCGAACACCAGTATGGCGCGCTCTAAAGCACATTTCAATGTCTTGCGTTCCACTCCTTCAGGTCTCTCGCAACTTCTGTGCAAGCGCTTCTAATCCACCACTTTCCTGACCCCCCGCCAGGGAGGGCACCCTGCAGCGACTGACGGCCCTGAGGACCGCTGGGATAGTTTAGGGCAGCTCTCTCCTGGCAAGGACAAGGTCCACTACCGTTTGCGCGAGACCCGGGGCGAGATCGACGGGCGCGACTACCGCATGATCGTGATCCACTCCGCCAGCCTCGTGGAGCGCAAGGAACACAGCTTTGCCCGCGTGGCGGAGAAGAAGCAGGAGGCGCTGCACGCCGGCCGCAATCTCCTGCAGCAGACCTTCCATTGCCGGGAGGATGCAGACGCCGCATTTGCAGCGGCGCTCGCCGACCTGAACCTGCTGTTTCGGGAGACGGAGCAGCGGGTGGAGGCGGAACTCATCGAGCCGTCGCGCGGACGCGGCCGGCCGAAGAAGACGCCGGCACCGCCACCGAGCACGCTGGTCTACCGGGCGCATCTCGCGCTGGCCGCAGGCGCGACGAGGAGATCGAGCGCCAGATCCGCTAGCACTCGACGTTCATCCTCATTACCAACGACGAGCGCCGCACCCAAAGAACTGGTCCCGTCCTATTGCGGTCAAGCCAATGTCGAGGCCGCCTTCCGCCGGCTCAAGGGCCCGGTCCAAGAAGCCCGAGCGGGTGGAGGTCTCGGCTACGTGATGCTGATGGCCTACCTCGTCTACGCCCTCGTCCAGCGCGCGATCCGTCGGGCTCTACCAGAGGGCGAGAAGTTGGAGGTGGAGGGCCCGTAAGGTCGACCGGCCTACCGCCCAGACGGTGCTCGACGTCATCGCGCACGCCAAGGTCTTGCACGTACTCGTCCCGGGAAAGCACATGCACCGCATCTTCCTCGCCCCGTTAATCCGCCGCATCATGGAGCTCCTGCAGATCCCCGCCGACGCTTTCCTCGCCATGCCCGAGATGAATTCAGCCTAACTGCGACCAGGGGTGGTGAACGTCGGAGGCGCTTAGATGTCGGCAACGCCGACATGAAAAGGATGATGGCCATCTTCGGCCCCCGTCCAGTCCCCATGGATGGGCAGTCGCCCCACGGGGGAGTTACGCAAGAAATGAAACCTGAGACTGCAGAAGTGCCATCTTGAGGAAGGGTTCAAACCGTTTCCCTTGAACTTCTTAGATGTCGCCATGGGAGGTGCTGGCATGAGTGCAGTAGTCACCAGTCTCATTAATTGGAAGGGCGGAGTGGGCAAGACGACGTTAGCACTCCACCTGGCTGCGGGGCTCGCAGAGCGTGATTACCGTATCCTACTCATCGATCTCGACCCGCAGTGTAATCTGTCGTTTCTAGCGGTCGGCATCGCTGAGTATATTCGGCTGGCCTACGACCAAAAGACGCCAACACTCAAGAATGCATTCGATGCTCACTTCGAAGGTCGCGAGATTGATGCGAAGGACGTTATTCTCAAGGAGCAAGTTTCCTGCGATCCAGGACAAATTTATACGCGTGTCGATATGATCATGTCGCATCAGGAACTGACTCTTCTCGATTTGCAACTCGCACGCGAGCATCGCCCTGGTAAGAACCACCGGCAGGAAACTGAGTATGAGTTGGGCAAGGTGTCGGTAATCAGCAATCTCATTCAACAGGTTTCTAACGACTACGACTTCATCTTGATAGACTGCCCCCCGAACATTAACCACGTGACGCAAAACGCCTTTCTAGCCAGCGACTGGTATCTCGCTCCGGCTATCCCGGACTTCCTCTCTACCGTCGGTATTTCACTGATTAAGCGTTACATGGACGATTTTAACCATCAGTTCCAAGGCATGCATCAATATATCGGAAGAGACGACTACAGGGACACCGTGTTTCTCGGCGTAGTCTTCAACATGGTTGATGAGTACAACGGCGGACCGAAAGCGGGCCATCAACAGATTATTACTCAGGTCTCTTCATCTCAGGGCAACGATAAGGTCTTCCGATCTTACGTCACCGACGGCGACGGCATAACTGCCGCATCGCAAGCTAACATGCCCGTGTTTGCATTCAAGCACCTACCACGTGCGCAAGCTAACGGTGCAAAGCAGGCAGAATACCTCAACCGCGTGGTCGACGAATTTCTTGACAAAGTCCAGAGGGGGCACAAGGATGCCTAGAAGAGCGACATCACGAGTCACCGGAGCGCAACTGGCCAGCCTCTTACGGCAGGTGGCTTCCATTCTTGAAACCTTCCCAGACGATGATCTTAGTGCTGTCGTGGATCGCGTCAGTGAGGCTGTGCAGCTCGTGGAGTCGGCCACTCAGCGCACATCACGGAACACACATGTGAGCAATGACCGTTGGGATCGAGAGTGGGTGGACTCCTTGTGCCGCCGTCCTCTGCTCGAAGCTCGGCAGCAGATCAAGGACAAGTGCTGGAGCATTGAGGACCTGCGATTGTTGTCCCATCAGATGGGGGTGCAAGTTTCTCCAAGGCAGAAGTACGACGCAATGTTGAACACCATACTAAAGTCTCTAGAGGCTCAGAACATGGACGTCATGATCCGCCAGCGCAGCGTAAGTATCGGTCGCCCACAGATGGCAACACATAGTTCCCGTCCAGATGACGGGGATGATGGAGACCGCAAAGAGCGCATCTAGGGCCGACTTCTTGATCATCCGTCAAGAGTTGGGTAGAGAGCTACTGCTCTCTAACAAAGTGCTAAAAGGAACGCCTTCATGGTCTTCGAGACCCTTCCAGAGACCTGAACTGCTGCTGGCGACCACGTGATTCCGGTAGGGCACTCCGTTTCCGGCGGCCAAAGCCGCGGCCGGAGGTGGCCCTGTTCCTTCAAGGTGACAGAAAGCTCTTGGCCTTGCGCACGCAGCGGTCCGGAGGCAGAGGCGGTGCAATCTAGGACGGCCAAGGGTTCAGGACGTCTACGCCGGTTACCTGAAAGTGCTCGACGTTGCGGGTGACGACGGTAAGGCCATGTTCATACGCTGTTGCCGCCATGATTCCGTCGAGAACTGGCAACGAACGGCCCTCCCTTTGGGCACGCGCAGACAACTCACCCCAGCGTTCTGCAATGGCTTCGGTCACGCCCAGTATGCGATTTCCGAACCAGACGGCAAGTACATCTCGTTTCCATTGTTCTAAGCGCGCACGCCTGATCGGATCCGGATGTAAGACGAATCCTTTCCTCAGTTCCCCCATAGTAATCACGCTGATGAAGAGCGCACCAGGATCAATGGCGTCAGCCCACTGGCGCACCTCAGGCTGGGGGGTGCGCCTTGCCAGCTCGGAGATCACGTTGGTATCCACCAAGTAGCCATCCGTCATAATGAGATGTCGCGTCCAAGATCTTGAAAGCGCTCCAAGTCAAGGTCCTCACCTTTCATCGGGGAGGAAGCGATCAGCTCGTAGAGAGTCCGGGCGGGCTGACGGCGATTGGCGAGACGTTCGTACTCTTCGGTTGATATGACTACAACGGCGTCTCTGCCGCGGCGGGTAATGCGCTGCGGACCAACCGTCCTCGCGAGTTCGAACAGCTCACTGAACCGAGCCTTCGCAGCCTGCAGCTGCCATTCGCCGGACTGCATGACTTCAGCCCCTTCGAACCAGTCTGTCTAGTCACATGATAAGAGCCGTATGCGTTTCGAGTCAAGAACCCTCCCGGAGGCGCGCAGTCAGATGCGCATGACCCTCTGGGTGCGCAGCAGTTCGCCGGAAGGAAGACCGGCCATCGTCCCCGACCGCGATTCGGCACCACGCCGGCAAGATGGCGTGCCGCAGCAAGCGTCCTATGAAGATACAGGGTGACCCGCGGGGGGTCGCGAAGCCCCCGCGGGTCACCCCGTACCCCGTGGCTTGTAATCAAGGGGTTCAACCATCGACCGTGAGGCTTCAAACGACGCAGGGCTCTATCAGAGCTTCCCCCCCCAACTTCGTCTTGCAACGTTGGCGTCCAGCACAGCCCTCAAGGACCTGCAAGCTCCCGTAACGATCGATTGAAGCGCTCATGTTGGCCAACGGCAGCCCGACCAACTCTGCAGCGCAGCCTGCGGCTCAGTATGGTGTTGTCGACCCTGGCTACGTATGGCTGGCGTCGGGACCGTGCGCTCAGGTACCCCCCTACCCTCACCCGTCTGCGGAGGTTGTCAAGAAATCCTCCGCAAACTCGCCGGAGACATGCGAAACGTCTGTCCGAAGCCCCTTGCGATACCATTCCTTGGCACGGCATGATTGCCCGGCGAAAGGTCACAATATCCTTATACCTTTGAGGACGGGAGTGAACGATCTGGAACCCAACCTGCTCCTTCACACGAGGGAGGATCACGCTGGGGTTGCCATCGCTGACATCAAGGCCGGCGAAAAGGTCATCGGCCTCGTCCTGGCCGACCGTTCCCCCATCGAACTGGACGCCTCGGAGGATATACCGCTGGGCCACAAGATAGCCGTCAAGACCGTTTCCGCTGGGGAAAACATCGTCCTCTACGGCCAACCGGTCGGCGCGGCCACCCAGACCATCCAACCCGGGGAACATGTGCACACGCACAATATGAAAAGCTTGAGGTGGTCGTGATGAGCGGATACACGTTCAACGGTTACCGTCGGCCCGACGGCACCGTCGGTGTGCGCAACCACGTTTTGCTTTTGCCCGTTGAGGGCATATCCAACCGGGTTGCCGAAAACGTCTCCCACATGATCAAAGGAACCCTGGACCTGAAGCACCCCTACGGCGACCTCCAATTCGGTCGGGATCTGGATCTCTTCTTCCGCATCATGATCGGTGCGGGTTCCAATCCCAATGTAGCCGCCGTGATCGTCATCGGCATGGAACCCGTCTGGGTGGACAGGATAGCCTCCGGCATAGAGGCGACCGGCAAACCGGTGGCCCGTTTCACCATCCGACACGTCGGTGACCTTGCCACCATTGAGCATGTAGCCCGCAAGGCCCAGGAGTTCGTATACTTCGCCAGCGAAATAAAGACCCAGGAGGCCAGCCTGAGCGACATTATCCTTGCAACCAAGTGCACCGGGTCGGACACCACCAACGGCTTGGCCGCCAACCCCATCGTGGGGAAGGTGGTAGAGCGTGCTCTGGCAACCGGATCCACCGTTCTCTTCGGTGAAACCTCGGAGTTAACCGGAGCCGAACACCTGATCGCGGGCCGCATCAAAAGCCAAGACCAGCAAGAGAAGTTTTGGCGGATTTACAACGAATATGTAGGGTTCATCGCCGACCAGAGGGCCGACCTCTTGGGTTCCCAGCCCAACCAGTCGAACATTCACGGCGGCATCACCACCATCGAGGAAAAGGCTTTCGGTAACATCGCAAAGATCGGTCAGGCGTTAATCGATGGAGTTCTGGAGAGCGCCGATGCCCCTCCCGGCAAAGGCCTGTGGTTCATGAACACCTCTGGTGCGGCTGCTGAGGCACTTAGCCTTTTCGCTGCGGCCGGATCGGTGCTGTGTATGGTACCCACCGGGCAAGGCAACATAATCGGCAATCCCCTGATGCCGGTGATAAAGCTCACCGCCAATCCCCAGACGGCCAAGACCATGGCCGAACACTTCGATCTCGACGTTTCCGCTGCTTTAAGACAGGAGATGCCGATCGATCAGGCCGGAAACATGTTGATGGATATGCTGCTTCGGGTAGCCGGCGGTCGCGTGACGGCCAGCGAAGTGCTTAACCACAACGAGTTCGTACCCGTCAAGCTTTTCCGCAGCGCCTAAGAACTCGCCAGGGCTCTGGCGAAGCTGTCAACATGGACCTCTTGACCGCGGTCAAGAGGTCCATGTTGCGTCGGCGTCGGTCGTGACGCATGCGGAGGAATCGTCCGCGCGCAGCCCAGCCGAGCCATGTGTCCTCGCGCCGCCGGCCTAGCCATAGCCATGAATAAGGCGAGAGGGGATCTGGACAGTCTCGCGACGTTCCTAAGGTGGCTCCGGTACCCATGCCCGCGGTTAGCGATGCGGGAGGCTGGTGCTTCTAGCCATGGGATGGACTAGTCTAAGGCGTGTTGGCGGTTTGCCCTGGAAGGCTCGGACCCCATGGGGCCGAGGCGCGTTCGTGCGAGCCGTTCAACGAGGCCGTACCAGGCGCACCCATGCTCAAAGCACGCGCCGGCGGAGCCCCAGCCTTGTCCGCATCGGCCGAACCAGGCGCTCTTTGAGCCGCAACCGCTGTGGCGCGGCTGCAGTGCTCCCGACACGATGCTTCTGGCTCCTGCCCGTGCAAGGAGGATCCCATGGCAAACACATCCATTCCAATGCAAGGACAGTCGCGTACCGCAACCCACTCGACCGGATTCGCCGCGCTGATTTGGGGCCACCTGGCCAATGATGCCTTGGCGAACTACCTTCCCGGCCTGCTGCCGCTCATCGCCATCGAACGGCATGTGCCCCTCTTCCTGCTGACCTCCCTGATGACCATCCTGATGTTCGGCCAGGCCCTGCAGCCGCTTTCCGGACTCCTCGCCGATCGCATCGGCGGCCGCTGGTTCATCCTGGGCGGACCGCTCCTTTCGGCTGTCGGCGTGACGCTCGTCGCGCTGTCGCCTGCCTATGCCGGCATGGCAGGCGGCCTGTTCCTCTCGGGAATCGGCACGACGCTCTTCCACCCCCAGGCCATGGCCCTGACAAGGAGCCTCGCAGGCAAGAGGCCTGGCCTGACGATGTCCGCCTTCATGGTCGGCGGGGAGTTCGGCCGGGCGATTGGCCCGCTCGTGGCGACGCTGCTCGCTACCGCCGCCGGCCTGGATCACCTCTGGTTCGCAGGCATCGTCGTCGTGATGACCTGGCCCTGGCTCCTGCGCGTCGTGCCGCCGCTCGCCAAACGCACCGCCAAGCAGGCTCCCGTCCACTTCCGGCAGCACCTGCGCCCAGCCGCGGCACTCGTCGCCTTCAACGGACTCAGGGCCGGTGCCATCTCCACCGTCACAACCCTGGTACCGCTGCTCTGGCGTCACCATGGCGGCTCGATCGTCCTCGGCGCATCGCTCGTCACGACCATGATCGGCATCGGCATCATCGGCAACCTGGCCGGCGGACTCATGCGCGACCGCTTCGGCAGTGCCACCATTCTCTGGGGGGCCTCGATCGTAGGCACCCTGCTCCTGATCGTGCTGCCCTTCGCACGCGGGTATGCCCTTTGGCCCATTCTCGCGCTGGTCGGGATCGCTCTCTTCAGTGCGTCACCCGTAACCACCCTGATCGGACAGGACATCTTCAAGGAGAACCCGGCCCTCGGCTCCGGCATTTCCGCCGGAATGGGCAACGCCGTGGGCGCCTTGCTCATCCTGCCCATCGGCTACGCCGCATCCCGCATCGGATTGACCTGGGGTCTGGAGCTGGGCGCCGTCCTGGTCATTTTCGCGTTCCTCAGCATCCGGCCCCTGCTGATGGCGACGGCCGAGCATCGCACCGCCTGAATCCTGCGGGAACGCCCCCCTTGTTCTCTGGGCCAGGCGTAGGCTTGGCCTGTTCTTCCCCGTCAAGCCCGTAACATGCCGGCCGGTGTCTTGCGAGCGGTCGAGAGGTGGGGGCCGGCAGGCTCGAGCGGGCCGCGCGTGACGACCTCGGGGAGCCCCCGCAGGACAAGGTCGCCTGCGGTCCTGGCACGCAGCCTGACAAACCTCGGGTGCCATCATCGCTGACCCAGGGAAGCCATGCGAAATGTCCACATGTTCAGATGGAGGGATACACATGTTCGAGCATTCAGTCTCGAAACTGAACGCATTCAAAGACGTGTCCGTCAGGATGCCGCGCTATCATGTTCTGACCCGTGGGTACATCCTGCGGACCCGCAAGAATTTCGGCCCCTGAAGCCAAGAGATGCTGCCGGAATCCAGCGATGTCGTCGACGATCAGCGTGGCGGCTCTATCCCGGTAGGCCGCCGTGACCTCAGGTGGGCCGGTGAGGATGAGGAAAGGCCCGACCTGCGCCAGCTCTAGGTCACGGTACTTAAACCTTAGGGCGACCGGATCGGCCGTCAGGCTTTCTTGAGGTGGTAAGTCATGGCAAGTGCAGCAGAGTTGAATGTGCAGGTAAATGGAGTATACTGGAAATAAAAGGAGGAATCGATTTGCGCCGAATTTTATACATAACTCCAATTGCCGTCGCCGTTACGCTTGGGCTGGCATTTATCGGAACTATCGTGGGTAACGGCGTCGAGATAAAAGAAGTCGCGTGGAACCAGCCGTTGCCGTACTCAAAAACGTTCGCCCAATGGAAGAACGTGTCCCCAGGAACGTGCAGGGTCTCCGCCGCACAAGCGCTTGCGGCTGTCAGCTCCCTGTATCAAAGAGTTCCACCTGCCAGATGGTCAGCCCCACAAGTTGTGTATGTGCAACGGACCGGCCTCCTCGGCGACATAGGCACGAGCAGCAGTCTATGTTCATACGTTGTTCTGCTCACAGGCAGAGACCTGTCCGGCAAGTTTCCACCCTGCATCCACTGTACTGCATATTGGCTGCAAGAGTGGCCGAAAGTCCGGGAGAAGACTGAGGAATGGTATGGGGCGATTGTAAACGGACAAACTGACAAAATTGGGTACGGCCCGTTCTTTGGGAGCACGTCTCTGCGCTAGGCGCGGACTGCGGGGCCAGCACCCCGGCGGTCCTAATCTGTCCGCAAAGTTCACAACCACGAAAAACGCTCTATGAGTTATAGAAACGGGAGGAATCGACATACACAAACTATTAGTCGGTATTGGCATTGTTGCAGTTGGCGTGATCGCTGCAGGATGCAACTTCAATCCATCGGCGCAGGGTACGCCGATAGCGAGCGCAGCGTGCTCCTCGCCGCAGACCGTGTATCTCTTCCCAGGCGGTGCGACCGGCGTGGGAATCAATCCGCCAGGGGGTAATGCCTACTGGCTGCGTCTCTCGTTGGCCACCTCGGTGAACCGCCACGCTGTTGAGAAGGATCAACTTGTGGAAGTCGTAATTCCATCTAACGCCGGATGGACCGTAAGAGATGTTACATTCCGTCCGAACGACGGCAAGAAGATCTCTCAGTCCTGGCGGAACGCAAAGGGCAGCGTCGCAAAGGTTTTGTCCGCTGTGGTCTGTTTTCAGTCTTGGAATGAGGCAAGCATCTTGAAACTGTCTGTTGTTACGGGCGCGAACGCTCAACGAGCACCACACTTCGCTCGTGGGATGTTCGCAGCGGGTCCAAGCGCTTTGAAACCGGGCGGTGCGTTTTTCGTGGCTGTATTTGCGGGTAGCTCGGATGGCTGGGTTTACAGTACCACACAGTCCAACACTCACCTTGCCTGGTACGCGGTCAACGTCAAAGTTGCCAAGATATACCCGGTCTCTCTTGCGCACTTCACGTCCACAGGCAATATGGATATCTATGAATTTCAACTTCCAGAGCGCATGATCGCTGGCTCATACCAGCTTATGCCCCTGGACCTTGCGCCTGCGTCTGGTGGCATAGCAGCGGATGGGGACTTCTCATTCCAAGTCCAATAACAGAAGTCCCCTTGAGGTAAGTTCGGCAAGAGCCTGCCCCGAGCCGCATTGGCGACTAACGAGCAGCGCTGTCAACAGTGCTGCTCCTCTCTTTGATCCGGTTTCCAACAAATCTTGTGAACAGAGCGTAGCGAAAACGCGTGAAAGTACTCTCTGTATCCTCACATCCGGACGGCTGCGCCATCAGCTGATGTGCGGTGCACCGCTTCCCATCAGCAGAAGAAAAAGAGAGCGCCGACATCCCGGTTCCACGGCACAGGAACCCGCCCACCTGCCCCGGCTCGTGCCGGACCTGCACCGATCCTCATTGCAGGCGCCACGTGCGAGCCCGGGTCCATGCTCTCCAGTTGCGCCCGCAGCCCCGGCTCGGCCTGCACACGCAAAGAGATCCCGAGGCGGCTGCCCCTTCCGGGACAGCCGCCTCGGGATCAAGCGTGGCCGCGCTGCGACCGTTCGAGCGTGCGCGGGTGGAGCCGCGGCACTCCCGCTCCCAGCCTTCCGCGATGTGCCGTCAGCGCAGGTCGAAGCGATCGAGGTTCATGACCTTGACCCACGCGGACACGAAGTCCCGCACGAACTTCGCCTGCGCGTCGCCCGAGGCGTAGACCTCGGCGACAGCCCTGAGCTGCGAGTTCGACCCGAAGATGAGGTCGACGTCGGTGCCCGTCCACTTGCGCTCCCGGCTCTCGCGGTCGAAACCCTCGTAGATGTGCTCAGTCGAAGATGCCCGCCACTCGGTGCCCATATCGAGAAGGTTGACGAAGAAGTCGTTGGTCAGCGCCTCGGGCCGCTGCGTGAAGACGCCGTGCCGGACGTGGGCGGCATTGGCCCCGAGAACGCGCAGACCGCCCACGAGCACCGTCATCTCCGGCGCCGTCAATGTCAGCAGGCTGGCCCGATCGACGAGCAGTTCCTCCGGCCGGCGCTTGTCGCCCGCCCTGAAGTAGTTGCGGAACCCGTCGGCGGTCGGCTCGAGCACCGCGAACGCGGCGGTGTCGGTCTGCTCGGCCAGGGCGTCCGTGCGGCCGGGCGAGAAGGGAACCTGCACGTCCTGCCCGGCATTCCTGGCCGCCTGTTCCACGGCGGCACAGCCGCCGAGGACGATCAGGTCGGCCAGCGAGACCCTCTTCCCGCCTGTCGCGGTACGGTTGAAGGTCTCCTTGATCTCTTCGAGGCTCCCCAGCACGACGGCAAGTTCCGCCGGATTGTTGACGTCCCAATCCATTTGGGGTGCCAGACGGATGCGGGCACCGTTGGCTCCGCCCCGCTTGTCGCTGTCGCGGTAGTTAGACACCGCGGCCCACGCGGTAGAGACCAGCTGGGAGATCGAGAGGCCGGAAGCCAAAATGCGGCTCTTGAGGGCGGCGATGTCCGCTTCGTCCACCAACGGGTGATCGACGGCGGGGATCGGGTCCTGCCAGATCAGCTGCTCCTGCGGGACCTCCGGGCCGAGATAGCGCGACACGGGTCCCATGTCCCGGTGGGTGAGCTTGAACCACGCCCTCGCGAAGGCTTGCGCGAACTCGTCCGGGTTCGCCGCGAAGCCATGTGCGATCGGTTCGTAGATCGGATCGAAGCGCAGCGCAAGGTCCGTCGTCAGCATCATCGGGGCGCGGCGCTTCGTGGGGTCGTGCGGGTCAGGCACGGTGTCGTCCGCGGAACGGTCCGTGGGCCGCCACTGGTAGGCGCCGGCCGGGCTCTTGGTCAGCTCCCACTCGTAGCCGAAGAGGTTCTCGAGGAAGCCGTTGTCCCACTTGGTCGGCGCACTCGTCCAGATGACCTCCACGCCGCTCGTGATCGTGTCGTTCCCCTTGCCCGTGCCGAAGGAGTTCTTCCAGCCGAGCCCCTGCTCCTCGATGCTGGCGCCTTCGGGCTCGCGGCCGAGGTAGCGTTCGACGTCCGCCGCGCCGTGGGTCTTGCCGAACGTGTGGCCGCCGGCGACGAGTGCCACCGTCTCCTCGTCGTTCATGGCCATGCGGGCGAACGTCTCCCGGATGTCCCGGGCGGCCGCCACCGGATCGGGCTTGCCGTTCGGTCCCTCCGGGTTCACGTAGATCAGGCCCATCTGCGTCGCGCCCAGGGGGTTCGCCAGCTCCCGGTCGCCGCTGTAGCGCTCGTCCCCGAGCCACGTGGCCTCGGGACCCCAGTAGGCGTCCTCCTCAGGCTGCCAGACGTCCTCGCGCCCCCCGCCGAAGCCGAAGGTCTTGAAGCCCATGGACTCCAGAGCACAGTTCCCGGCGAGGATCATCAGATCCGCCCACGAGATCTTGCGGCCATACTTCTGCTTGATCGGCCACAGCAGGTGGCGCGCCTTGTCGAGATTCGCGTTGTCTGGCCAGCTGTTCAGGGGGGCGAAGCGCTGCGTGCCCGAGCCGGCGCCGCCCCGGCCGTCGTGAATGCGGTAGGTCCCGGCGCCGTGCCATGCCATGCGGATGAAGAGCGGCCCGTAGTGGCCGAAGTCCGCGGGCCACCAGTCCTGGGATGACGTCATCAGTTCGACGAGATCTCTCTTGACGGCAGCCAGCTCGAGGCTCTCGAACGCCGCCTTGTAGTCGAACGCCGGACCCATCGGATCGATCAGAGGTGAGTTCTTGCCAAGCGGCCGCAGGTTCAACTGATTGGGCCACCAGTGCTGGTTCGCCGTGGAACCGGCGGCGGCATGAGGGTGGGCCATCACTGGGCAGCGGGCGCCCGCCGCGGGCTGCGGCGTACTGGTGGCAGTCGCTCCGGTCTCTGCTTCGCTCATTGCGATCCTCCTTGTCGAGGCTGCCCGCCCTGCTGGCAGGACGGGCAAAGGCCCCAGTAGATGACTTCGGCTTCATCGATGACGAACCCCTGATTCTCGGACGGCTGCAGGCACGGCGTCTGCCCCACGGCGCAGTCGACGTCGACCACGCGGCCACAGGAGCGGCAGACAAGGTGATGGTGGTTGTCATCCACGCGCGCTTCGTACAGGGCCGGGGACCGCGCAGGCTGGATGCGACGGATCAGATGCTTCTCGGTCAGCGCAGCGAGGACGTCGTACACCGCCTGGCGCGAGACGGTACCGATCTCTGCGCGCACCACCTCTTCGATCTGGTCGGCGGTGGCATGAGAGTGCCGCGCAAGAGCGCGCAGCACCGCCAGCCGCTGGGCCGTGACCTGCAGGCCGTGCTGGTGGAGTAGGTACGCAGGGTCGGAAAACTGTTCGCGCGTCATGGTCCCATTCTCGCCGCCTTTGTAGAATGTGTCAACTTCTTGAATGAGTCCAGACTCGCGCAATCCACTCGCCCCGGCGATGAGACAGGGCGCTTGCTTGCTCGGCCCTCCGCACGGCGCAGGCGAACAAGCTACCACGTGGCAATCGGACACCTCCACCCCACCTGCCGCCGAGTTCCGGCTCCAGGAACAGCCGTCACGCCAAGCAAATGCGATGGTGCCGCTTGCGGCGGGCATCTCGTCCGCCTGTCGAGGGGGACAGGGAGCATCCGCGGACTGGCCCGGGAAAACCGCGACAAAACGCTTGCCACGGGCGTCCGCCATGGCAGACTGTGGACATGGTTCAGCGCAAAGCTTGTGCGGCCGTGCGCATCTGCATGTCGACGGAATGATCCCGCTCGGCCACGAGACGAATCACCGGCGCTCGCGACTTGATCGGTCCATACGGCCGTCCCTTGCACGACGACCCTGTCGGCGATCACGGCCTTCGCGGGCGCTGCCTGCCTTTCGGCATGTCGGGGACCTTGCCGGCCGCTTCAGCAGCGAAGAAGCCGGGTCTTGCGCGGAGCCCCGGGGCAGCCCTGGCGTCCAGCGGCTTCAGGCGGGTCGCCATGAATGCGGGCCTGCACGCGAGCCGGTGTTACCGCCGAAGATCTGTGCTTCTGTCGTCGCTCCTTGAAGTAGGATGCAATTGGGAGGTGAGTCGGATGCTTGCCCGCATATCGGAGCGCGGACAGATTGTCATTCCGGCTGCACTGCGCCAAAGGCTCGGGCTCTGTGTTGGACAGCTGGTGGAGATCGTAGAGACCGATGGCGTACTGTTGCTGCGGCCCTTGCAGGAGACCGCGCTCTCGGCGGCACACGGACGGTTGCACGACGCGCACCCGTCTGCGGACCTGCTCGAGGATCTCACGCTTGATGGCTGAGTACTCCATGGCCTACCACGCGGTGTCTCCCCTCTCGTCTTGCGAATCCGGTGGGAGGATCTGACGGCTCTACTCAACCACTCGGGCGATGGAAGGAAGCGAATGGTGCTCTTCGACGAAGTGGCGGACCGTTACGATGCCTTTTGCGAAACGCCGCTCGGCCGATTCGTCGATCAGGTTGAGCGGGCCTTGATCGACACCCTGCTCGAAGCCGCCGCAGGTGAGCAGATCGTAGATCTCGGCTGCGGCACGGGCGCCTACACCGCATCGCTGGCTGCGCAGGGCTGCCGCGTCACCGGCGTGGACATCTCGCCACGGATGCTCGCCCTTGCCGCCGCGAAGGTCCGGCCCGGTCAGGAGGTCCGGCTCCTCTGCGCAGACCTTGCGCATCTGCCGCTGCCCGCAAACCAGTTCGACGCCGGGCTCATGCAGGTGACCCTGGAGTTCGTCGAGGACCCGAGGGCTGTTCTGAGGGAAGCCGTGCGGGTCTTGAAGCCTGGCGGACGGCTGGTCCTGGGGCTCATCCATGGCACGGGTCCCTGGGCCGAACACTATCGCCAAAGAGCCGCGAAGGACCCGTTGTCGGTCTACCGCAGCGCGCACTTCTGGACTGTGGTGGAGGTGGAACAGTTGTTGGGCGTGTCAGAGGACATGGTTGCCGGGGGACTCTTCGTCGGTCCAGGAGACTTTCGGGCGATCGATGAGGCTCTGGCGCAGGACGCGGCGCTTCGGGCGACACGCCCCTACGCTGAAGCTGGGTTCGTCGCCGCCCGCTTTCGTGTCGAGTAGCCCACCAAAGACCCGCTCCTCATGCCCGGGACCGGGAGTTTCTCGCCGGCGTGATGGGGATCGCCAGTGGTTGCACCCTTGCCAGTGAACCGCGAGGTGCAGACGACCGCGACTTGCGGCAGCGCGTCCCCATAAAGCGTATCCAGCCTCGCCTGTCGGACGCTGCGCATCGGACCTGGAGCAGGAGCCGGATCCACGGGAGGGAGGTCACGTGCATGGACATACCGGAACCGGACTGGAAGACCCTGCGCGCCCTGCAAGCCGCTCTGCTCGACCGGTTCTGCGGACGCGTCCTGGATGAGTGTCGCGCTCTCTGCGATGACGCTGCCACGCCGACCCATCAGCGCTACCTTGCGCTCTACGACCTCATGCGCAAGCGCGACAAGGAACTGGCCCAGGCTTTCGACGATGTCCGCTGATCCACGGCGATGGCATGCTTGATCACAATGCACCGCAACAACCTGCTGACAGAGGACGAACTGGCCCGTTTCAGCGATGAAACCAGGCGCCTGGTGACACGTTCCGATTGGTGACATGCCACGGGGCCAATTCCTTCGGCAGGGCGTGCTGGACGCAGAGAGCGCGCCCGAACACGTGAGCGCGGTGCCTGCGCAGCGGCTGCGCCGCCGATGACCACAGGAATGGGGTGAAGCGGCACACGGCCCTGTCTGCGCCTCATTCCCTGCAATCCCCAATCCTCGATCGTTGATCGAGCGGCGCTGCCGCGCTGGAGGTTGCGGTCGCCCGCGAACGCCAGAACCGCCGGCACGTCCGCTCGTCGCATCGGTCTATCCATAATCGTCGAGGTTCAATGGCGCCACCTGGATGCTGTCCCCGACGTTCTCGATGGTGACGATGTTGCCGTCCTTTGCGGGTCAGCGCAGCGCCTGCTCCAGGTCCTCCAGCAGATCCTCCGTATCCTCGATACCCACGGAGTAGAGGACGAGGCTCTCCGGGATCCCGAGCGCCCGCCGCCCCTCCTCCGTCAGTTCGACATGGACCGTGGTGCGCGGCGGGCCAGCGATCGTCTCGACAGCGCCGAGGTTCGCGGCGAGGCGTGCGTAGCGGAGCCTCGGCAGGAACGCCCGCACCGCGTCGAAGCCACCTTTCAAGGAGAAGGACATCATGCCCCCCAAAGCCGCGCATCTGCCTAGTATTACTCCGTTAAGGTCCGCCAGAAAGCGCGATACGGCGCGGAATGGGCCGTTCGCAAATGGGGCACACGCCGGTCCAAAGGGCTAGGATGCGCTGCATGTCCCGGCGGACCCGAG